>Ga0079305_1000256_pt1 | contig 126313 bp, 115 predicted proteins | sample LMS_cellobiose_e_FD_79183 | JGI IMG/M metagenome (GOLD analysis project Ga0079305, IMG submission 79183) | Rumen-fistulated moose microbial communities from Alaska, USA - LMS_cellobiose_enrichment | ecosystem: Host-associated > Mammals > Digestive system > Stomach > Rumen fluid ...
CAATCCGGACAAATGGAACGCCGACAAAATGAGAGTGAAGCAGGGGGCCACCAATGCAAAGAAGGTCAACTATAACACGATTAACGCCAAATTAGGCCGTATCGCTTCATATTTCGAAGCAATTGAGGGCGCACCCACCAGGCCGGAAAGCGTTGACGTGAAGGCCCTATATAACGCCGAATTTGGCAAGCCCACCAGCGGCCCCACCTCAACCGATCGGCCGCAAGTGTTGACCTTTTGGGACTATTACGCTATGTTCTGCAGGGAGCGGGGCAAGCAAAACGATTGGACAAAAGCCACCTATCAAAAATTTGATGCCTTGAAGAACCATTTGCGGGACTTCAACCCCCGGGCCGGGTTTGACACCTTCACGGAATCCGGCTTGCTCCGATTCGTGGACTTTTGCCGCAATGACTTGGATATGAAGAACAGCACGATAGGCAAGCAATTGGGGTACTTGAAGTGGTTTTTGAATTGGGCTACCTCAAAGGGATTCAACACCCGGACCGATTATCAGACATTCAGCCCCAAGTTGAAGCAAGCCGAAAAAAAAGTAGTGTTCCTGGATTGGCCGGAACTTATGCGCGTGTACTCGTACCAGGTTCCCCAAGAGGGGGCAACTGTCAAGCTTACCAACGCCGCCGGGGAACAGTATGAAAAGACGGTAGAGCACGCCGGGACGCTTGAAAAAGTGCGGGACGTGTTTTGCTTTTGCGCCTTTACTTCGTTGAGGTATTCCGATGCCTTTAACCTCAAAAAATCGGACGTTCGGGATGGGTATATTTCGGTTACAAGCATAAAGACACAGGATCTTCTAAATATCGAACTGACCGACCGGGCGCGGGCTATCCTGGACAAATACGCAGCGGTCGAAATGCCGGAAAATAAGGCGTTGCCCGTGCTGAGCAATCAGCGTATGAATGACTATCTGAAAGACTTGATGGAACTATGCGAGATCAACACCCCCGTAACCCAAACGTATTTCAAGGGGCAAGAGCGTATTGAAGTGACCCGGCCAAAGTATGAGTGCATAGGCACGCACACAGCCCGCCGGACGTTCATTTGCAACGCCCTTATGCTTGGAATTCCGCCCCAAGTGGTTATGAAGTGGACGGGACACAATGACTATAAGGCGATGAAGCCTTATATAGACATAGCCGACAGCGTGAAAGTCCGGGAAATGGACAAATTTAACCGCCTGTAAAGCAATGCTATACAAGTTCTACGATTACAACGCTTTGGCCGTGCCGGATTCCCTGGAAACCGCCTTATCTATCCTTGAAAGGCACGGAATCACTTACCGTGTCAATGGCTCACAATTCTGCTTTTTGGCTCCCTACAACACCCTAGAAACGCTTAGGATGGTTGAAGAATTGGAAGGGCTTGGAGTGTCCGGCTCCTTTGGCAATGCTTGTTTCTTAGGGAGCGAAACGGGCGATATTGACGCATATTTGAACGAACAGGAAGGGAACCGCAACACCAACGCAGAACCCGCCCCCAATACACCAACGGTTTACCCTTGACGATATGGAACGAGTGAACACCCCCACAACATTGCGGCTTGATGCCGGGGAACGGATCAGGCAAATATACTTTGAACTGCAGGGCGTGGCCAGAGTGCGAGACCTGGAGGAACGCACCCGGATTTTGGAGGAATACCGGGCCGAGATTGACAGCATAGGCGGCGGGCTGAAATCCACCATAAACGGCGATATTCCCGGCCTAAAATTCGATGAATGGGTAAGCAATACGCCGGGGCTGTCTGCTTCCAGCCGGGCCGAATATCGTGCCCTCCGTGAGGAATGGAAGCGGATGCGCAAGGATGCCGGGAAAAAGTTGCGGCGGCTGCAATCCTACAGGGATAAATTTGCAGGGGCAAAGGCGGATTTTTCACGGTGGTTTGATGCTCCGAGCGATAGGGCCGTGTCTGAGATATTTGCAGGGACGTTCAAGGTAAGCGGCAAGGATCGGCGTATAACCTGGAAGGGCCGCCCGGTCGATGCTATCCTATTCGCAAGGGCAACCGGAATCAGTACGGCGTACCTCAATGCCGTATTTGTGGCGGCCGATGGGCGGCGGTTCCAGGATTCAGCACTTAAGCCCGACAGGCGTAAGAATACTGACAGCCCCCGGCCTTTGCCGGATATTGTCAAGGTGGTAGGACGGTACACCAAAGTAACCGCCCCCGAGATCGTAAAAGAATATAATATTACCCTGTTGGGTTAGGCGGAAATTGGTTTGTCTATAGTTTTTTGGAGGACCAAATTTTTTACATTTGGTCCTCCATTTGGTACTCCAATCCTTGTAACTCATTGATAATCAATGCGGGTTCATCTTCCGTTATGGGCAGGTACGCACAAAGCACAAACGGAATTTGTCTATAATTGTCTATAAATTACAAGACGTAACTTTTTGGTTTTCAGTGGTTTAAGTTGTTTTATTTTGCATACATTTGCCGTGGAATCAGTGCACGTGCATTCCTCAGTCAAAGTTTAAATGTATGGAAATGGAAATCACAGAAAACACCCCCGTTTGTATGGTGACAGTTGGGCAGCTTGCCGCCTACTTCGACAATAGGGACGCAGCGGCCGCACCGGATCAGGACGCAGGCCGCAAGAGCCAAAGAGCCGCCGGGCCGGAACCTGGAACGGCGCAAAGCAAATACGCATACGGCTTGCGTGGAATCTGCAACAGGTACGGCGTTGGAAAGAACACCGCTTGTTCGTGGGCTGCAGGACTGTTGGCCCCGGCCGTGCTTCGTGACGGTCGCAAAATCATTGTGGACACGGAAAAGGCCGATAAAATCTTAGAGGAATGGACAAAGGAACAGCAGCAGCGGCAACAGCGAGCCGCCCGATAGCAAGAGTACAGGGCCGAGTGCTTGCCGTTCTCGCAAGCGGGGAGCGGTTAACGGCCCTGCAGATCGGGAGCCGGGCAAGAGTGACCGACCCCCGGGGACATATCGCCGCACTCCGAAACAAAGGTATTTATATTGCCGATACCTGGATAAAGTCCCCGGAATGGGGGACGCGCTGCAAGGTGTATTTCTTACCGTAGTTTGACCATGAGCAAGAGCAAAAAAGAAACCGCCTTCAAGGACGGAGAACGGCAATATTTCACATTTTACCGTTCTTGGCGTGATTCCCTCAACCTGTTGAAACCGGAGTCAAAAATACGGCTTTTTGACGCTATTATGAACGCCGGGTTAGACGGGCTTGAGCCGGAGAACCTGGAGCCAATCGAAAAACTTGTTTGGTTTCAGATTCGGCCGATTATTGCCAAAGGCTTGGAGTTGGCCAAAGTCCGGAGCGATGCGAGCAATAGCCGCCAAGAGTTTGCCGGGGGTGCGCCAAAAGGGAACAGGAACGCAGCCAAGAACGGGGGCGAAAAGCCCTTCTAAACAGCGAAACAACAGCAAAACAACAGCAAAACAACAGCGTATAGGATAGGATAGGATAGGATAAGGATAGACGTTTGTACTCGTTACTTCGTAACTCGTACCCTCCTAACGTGCGCGAGGTTGTTTGAATGAATTTTCGACATGGAAACTGAACAGAAAAAGAAAGGGCCGGGCCGCCCAAGAGGACAGCCCAAAACCGGAGGGCGCAAGAAAGGCACGCCAAACAAGATAACGGGCGATTTGCGGGAATGGCTTTCCGGATTCCTCAACGGGAACCGGGAGCAGCTTGAAAAAGACTTCGCCGCCCTGGAACCGGATGAAAGGATACTTGCGTTTTCCCGGTTGCTTGGGTACGTGATCCCGAAACAACAGGCAATGACCGTTGAGGCCCAAACCGAAGCCGAATTCAAACAATTGCAACGGCTTTTGGCTGACGTGCCAGATGAAGCCGCCGCCCTTATCGCAGAAAAAATATTGCAACTTCAAGGGAAAAACGAAAAATAAGGCGTTTTACGCCGCTTTCTGTGGAAAGAGGTACGGAAACCCACAAAGACAACGAACCGTGAAAATATGGCTTAATAGTGCCGAAAAAAAGGCGTTTTTAAATGCAGTCGTAACCGGGTTTTTTGACACGGAGTCCGCGCCCGACCTGGTTAATAAACTTCAGGAAGAAAATACGTTCCTTGGAGTTTTGAAAAAATTACCGGATAACCCCGAATAGGATTTCTAAAATAGAACAAAATGGAAAAAGTAAAATTGCTTTTTGATTGGTCGAAATTCGACCGGATTAACACGAAAGCCGCCGATTTGGCAGAATATGCCAATACGGTTGCTATTCCCTTGCTCAAGGCTATGGAAGTGCCCGTAACACGTGAAAATGTGCTTTCTACGTGCAGACACCCCGAACACCCGCGCTTTTACCTGGATCAGCAAGTAAGAGGGAGCAAATATGAGCGAGCCGCCCAAAAAGAACAAATCGCCAAAGCGTTTGCCGATGCGTTCGCCCCCTTCAAAAGCAAGGCCCGCCGCCAATCCTTGACAGGCCCCGGCGTTGAGTGTTGCCACCTCAACGGGGAAACTGTTGAGGTTGACAAAGCAAAAGCGGAGGAATTAGCAACAATATGGCTCACAGACCCGAAAGAAATTGCGGCCAGGCGGGAACACGTTGAGTTATGCGAAAGGCTTTCCGACTTTGTGAAGCGTTCCGGAGTGTTCCCGGCGCAATGGGAGATGCTTTTTCAGGTCAACGCCGACACCGGGGAAATATCCCCCAATCCCTTCCTGAATCCTTATCCCGAACTCGCAGAAAACACCAAAACCGAAAGAGTATGAACACAGACAATTTGACCGCCGAGCAAAAGGCCCAATTAGAGCGGCACAAGGCCGCCGGGGCTAATTCCTTAGTCCTGCATGGCATAGCCGCCCGAATGATGCGGAAGAACTTTGCAGAATCGCACGGCGACACCCCGGCCCCGCCAATCAGGGGGTTTGATGGCCCCGAACCGGATACCAGGACGATAAAGTATTAGGGCTATGGGAATCAAAATAACAGGTATCAAGGAGTTGGAACGCCGTTTGGAGCGAGAGATCGAGCGACAGGCGGAAGAAAAGCTAATAGCCTTCTTGGGCCGTATCGGATGGGAAACCATAACCGCTATACGCACCGGGGAAGCAAGTAATTGGGACGATCATTCAACAAACCTGCGTTCAAGTATTGGATACTTGATTGTTCGCAACGGGGAGATAGTTGACAGCAGCGGATTTACAGCTGTTCGCAAGGAGGGAGAGGAGGGAGCCAGGCGGGGCCGGGCCTATGCTGAAGAACTTGCCGGGCAATATCGCAAGGGCGTTGCGCTTATCATTGTGGCGGGGATGGAATACGCCGCCTACGTGGAAGCGATTGACGGAAAGCAGGTATTAGCCGGGGGCGAACTCTTTGCCAAAAAGAAGGTCAAAGAATTAGTGGCCAAGTACAGGCGATAGGACGCAGCACACGAAGCAAGGCCCGGCAACCGTCCGGGCCTTTTCAGTTCGGATATATCTCTAAGTAGCGGCCCTGTTCGCTGGCCGCCTGTATTTCCTTCAATAACCGCCGTTCGAAATCGTTTTGTGGGGTTCGCTGGCCGTTCCATAGCTTGACTTGTACCAAATCCAAATCAAGATCAGGGGCATTGCAATAGTCTTGATAAGACGCGTAAACCGACCCGTCCGGCGCAATGTATTTACTTGAATCCTTCATATTCGGCCGCTGTCATTACCGTTCGAAACATTAAGGCCCGTTCAAAATCTTCGTCAAGAAGGCTAATTTGAAATTCCCTGCCGCCCTGACCCTTGCAATACAATTTGCCCGATCGGCCCACCCCGGTATCCTTGAAGGCAACGTTGCATAGCGGGTTGTAAATATAGCGGGGATCGTTTCCGGCAATGTAATCGAGAAATTCGTTTGGCGATAGACGTTTCATTGATGCAAAGATAGTTTTTTCTTGGGACAATCCCATAAGCGAAGCCAGCAACCAGGGCGAAAGCGTTGCATTTTGCAACGGTTTGAACCAGCAACCGTTTCGTTTTGCAACGCTTTGATAATTAATTAGTTAAATATTTGGAAAGTTCGGAAATTGTCCCCAAATTAGCGCAGCGAAAGCCCGGGAATGGGACCGCCGGAACCAGGCCCCACAACTCAAAAATTTCAAATTATGTTTGGCAAAAGGAAGGCATTGAAGGACGCAGCCCGCCGGGCGGTCGAACTGGAAAACGAAGCACAAAGCGAAGCAAGCAGAGCGCGCGCACTTGCGGAGCATTGGCAGGAGCAAGCCCGATTTTATAGTGATCGATATTCGGAAGCCCTTACCTGGACGCAGAGTCTAATCGGCGAACCGTCAGACGAACAGGAGCGGTTGCGGGACGCAAGATGGAAAACCATAGCCGAAGCAAGAGGAAAGGAAATAGAACACTTGCGCGCCCTGGTTGAGAAACTTATAGCGATTGAAACCAAATAATAGGCCCAAGAAAGTAAGTGGAAAAGGGTGGCCCCCTTCAACAGCCGTTGTGTAATTAGCATTCATCCCAACCGGGGCGGCCGTGATGGTCCCCCCGGTTTCTTCTTAGTCGAGCAAGCCGCCGATAAAAGGCAGCACAAACCGGGCGGGCGTTGCGTCTTACCCGTTTTTTTGTATCTTTGCCAACACTACTCGAAGTTAGACGCTTGGCGCGCCTTTGGCCCGGGGGAATCGGTTCGCCCCCGGGCTTTTTTTGTTCCGGAAAAGGCAACAAAATACGCACGGAATCCGCCAAAAGCGAGCGTAAAACCGTGCGTATTTTTTCTAAAGCATTGATAACCAATGCAAATTGCGGAGGGGACGAGATTCGAACTCGTGGTACGGTTACCCGTACGGCAGTTTAGCAAACTGCTGGTTTCAGCCACTCACCCACCCTTCCGGAAGTTTCGTCTGAAACACACTGCGAAAAGCAAAAATAAACTTTCGCGGACTGCAAAGATACAAAAATTTATTATCTCCACAATTTTTTTTGTATGTTTGTGCCAATAATCACAAAACGAATATCCTTAAATGAAAAATAGACTAGACTCTATCGACGCTCTCAGAGGATTTGACATGCTCTTTATAATGGGGCTTTCTCCTCTTATCGTAGCTATATGCGCCCTATTCCCCGGAGGGGAAGATTTTTGGATTGCGAAACAGATGAATCATGTTGCTTGGAACGGGCTCACCCACCATGACACTATTTTCCCTCTCTTCCTTTTTATTTCAGGAATGACTTTCCCTTTCTCGCTCTCTAAAAAGAAAGCGAATGGGATTGAAAAAGGGAAAATATGGCTCGACGTATGGCGGAGGGCGCTCGTTCTCGTCTTGCTCGGACTCGTTTATGGCGGGCTGTTCAATCTGGATTTTGCAAATCTCCGCTTCCCGAGCGTTTTAGGAAGGATCGGTCTCGCATGGCTCGGAGCGGCGATTATATGGATGACGGTCAAAAAAACCGGATGGAGGATAGGAATAGCCGGCGCTCTTCTTATCGGTTACTGGGTGCTTCACCTTTTCGTGGCTCCGGACGCTCCTGCAGGGACTGACCCATGCACAAAAGAAGGCAGTCTTGCCTGCTATATCGACAGGGTGATTATGCCGAACCATCTTCTCTCGAAGGGAGTGTATGACCCCGAAGGTCTTGTCAGTACCCTCCCGGCGATAGTCACGGCAATGCTTGGAATGTTCACTGGCAGCTTTGTAAAGAAAAAGGAGTATTCGGGGGGACAGAAGACCATTTGGATGTTTATTGCTGCAGCCGTACTTCTCGGACTTGGACTTCTGTGGAACACCGTTTTCCCTATCAACAAAAAGCTTTGGACCAGCAGCTTCGTACTCGTTGTAGGAGCCTACTCTGTGGCGATGTTCGCCCTGTTCTATTTTATTATGGATGTCCTTGGATGGAAAAAGTGGGCGAAACCGCTAAAAGTCGTCGGCCTCAATTCCATTACCATTTACATGGCCCAGAGAATCATCAGCTTCGGAGGCATCAATAATTTCTTTTTCAAAGGCCTGGCTTCTCTTTTCCCCGAACCGGTCGGGAAGGTTATCCTCGCGGCTACCTACATGCTCGTATGCTGGCTATTCCTCTATTTCCTTTATAAGAAGAAAATCTTCCTCAAAGTCTAAAGAAGTCTATGCTTGGTAAAAAGGGAAATATCACTGATGAAGGTCTGCTTGTCGGTATCAAAAATGATAGCGAAAAGGCCTTCAAAACCCTTTTCGACAGGTATTATCCTATGGTCCTGTCTTTTTGCAGACGCGTTATCGGACGGGGCGAGGAGGCTTCTGACGCAGCGCTCGAAGTCTTTGTCAAAATATGGACAGAACGTCAACGCCTCTACTGCAAAGAGGGCTCTCTGAAACCGGTTATCTATACTGTTTCTAAAAACACCGTTATCGACATTCTGAGAAAGAGAAAGCTCTCTTCCACAAACGATTCCATCAGCGAATCCATAGCTTCCGCCGAACCGACGCCCGAAGAAAATCTCTCCGCAAAAGACCTTCAAGCGATTATCTCCGCCGAACTCGAAAAAATCCCTGAGACAAGACGGAAGATATTCAAAATGAGTAGGTTAGAGGGGCTGTCCAACAAAGAAATTGCCGAGGAAGAAAACATTGCACAGAACACTGTGAAAAAGCATATCCATCTGGCGATAACAGACCTGAAAAAATCAGAAAATCTAAAAAATTAAATCTCCGGTTACTCCCACCGGGGATTTTTTTCGTTGTTATATGTAGATAGGATTAATCTACATAATAATGAACAACGACAAAGATTATAGCAAACTCCCCGAATCACTCGATGATATTTTCGGAAAGGTCGACTCTGATATCAGCGATGAAACAATAGAAAACGCTTATCTGCGCCTTCAAAGCCGTATCCACGGAAAGAAGCGCAGGAGCCTGCCTCTTCTTTGGGCCGGAGGCATCGCCGCGTCGATTCTTCTTATTGCAGCAGGAGCATTCGGCTTTTCTGTCTTAAACGACGAAAAGCCTGTAGAGACGGTGTGGAATGAGATCCATGTACCGGTGGGCCAGATGGAAAGCCTCACTCTGGAAGACGGCACTATTCTTCACATAAATGCCTGCTCAAGAGTTACTTACCCCGACAAGTTCACCTCCGGAGAAAGGAAAATATTTGTAGACGGCGAGGTATATGCCGAAGTCACCAGCAATCCTTCCCGACCCTTTGTTATCGAATCCGACAACATTTCGGTAAGAGTTTTCGGTACCAAATTCGATTTCAAATCTTACCCGGATTCTCGAAAGGTAGAGCTTGTCCTTGTTGAAGGCAAGGTCAGACTTGAAGTAAAAGGAGAAGGTGAATCCGCTCATTCGGTCGACATGTCTCCCGGAATGATTGCAAGCTATGACAGAGAAAGCGGGCAGGTGGAGCTGAAAGATGTAGACCTCTTGACCTGCAAACCATTCAACGAGCGGAATGGTCACCACTTCTACAATATCCCTCTTCAGGATATCGTTTCAGAACTGGAACGCACCTTTGGCTGCCGTATCATCATTACTGACAGTAAAGCTGCCGACGCCAAATATTTTGCAGTATTCTCTAACGGAGAAGGTCCGGAAGAAATACTGAGGGCTCTCGGGAACGGTTCGTTCGGAAGCCCTGTCAAACTTCTTGTAAGAAGCAAAGGAGACACAATCTACGTATCTAGCAAATAATCCATAATATTTTAACTAATGACCAAGATGCTATTAAGAAAACTCTTACTCTCTACGGTCATCGTTATGACCGTTGCAGCGGGGGTGTCTGCACAGAATGTGACCCTTCACAGGAACAACATTTCCGTGCAAGACGCCATTACCCTCCTCAACGAGGCCTCGGGCTATTCCATCATAGTCAATGCAAAAGACATTGATTATGGTGCAAAAGTGAACATCAATGCCGATAACGCCCCGGTCGAGGATGTGTTGAGACAGATCTTCAAAGGACAGGAGATCGAGTCCAGACTAAGCGGAAACAAAATCTATGTTTCCAAGAAAAGCCCCCAGCAGACAACCGCTTCCGCCCAAGGAGCAGTCAGAGGCTTTGTCCGTGACATCAACGGAGAACCCCTCGCAGGAGCCGGAATCATTGTCAAAGGCACCCGAAAAGGCGTAGTCGCCGATCTTGACGGAAGATTCTCAATCAATGTCCCAGCTGGAACAACTCTGGAAGTCTCCTATCTTGGATATGTTACCCAGAGCGTCTCCGCCAAGACCGGAAGAGACATTGTCGTCGTACTCCAGAGCGACATGAATTTCCTCGATGAGCTGGTGGTCGTCGGATATGGAACCCAGCGTAAGAGAAACGTCGTCGGAGCCGTTGAAAATGTAGGCGGCGAAATCCTTGAAAATAAATCCGGAAGTTTCATGACCAGATCCCTTCAGGGACAGATTCCGGGCCTCAACCTGACTTTCCGTGACGGAAAACCTACAACATCTGCTTCGCTTCAGATCCGAGGAACGACACAGTCTATCGGAGCCGGAGGAACCGCTCTTGTGATAATAGACGGTGTTGAAGGCGACCTGACTGCAATTAACCCTGAAGATATCGAGAGCATCTCAGTCCTTAAAGATGCATCATCAGCGGCTGTCTATGGAGCCCGCGGAGCATTCGGAGTCATCCTCCTCACTACCAAAAAAGCTACCGAAGGAAAGGTTACAGTCGACTACAACGGCAGCTACCAGATTTATCAGGAGACTGTCCGGCCGACTTATGTCACCGATAGCAAAACCTGGTACGAGAACACCATGATTGCTTACGACGGCGCTCAGCACAGGACTCCTCCTCAACTGGGAAGCCTCTTCCCGTGGAGCCAGGAGTGGGAGGACGAATTCTATCGCAGGATAAATGACCCGGACAACAGCTATCTTCCATGGGACATCGGCCCCGACGGTCGCTATCGCTATTATGGAAGGAATAATGACTGGTACAATGCTTACTACAAGAAAGCAACCGGTGGACAGCAGCATGTCATCAGGGTCTCCGGAGGAAGCAAGAGAGTCAACTTCGTCGCTTCCGGACGTTACTATGAGCAGGACGGTATTCTCCGCATCGGAGACCAGGACTTCCGCCAGTGGAATGTCCGGGCAAAAGGAACGGTCCATGTAACTGACTGGCTCACTATCGAGAATAACACCGATTTTGTCAGCAGGCGCTATCATCAGCCAAGAAGTATGCCGCGCTCGAATGTTGAGCTCAACGGTTTCCCTATCGCAGAGATTTATAACTATGACGGATCCTTCACGGCAAACGCCCTTTACTCAGGATGGATTTTCATCGAGCAGGACCGCGCTTACAGAGAGAACCACAAGTTTGATATGAAGAACTCCACCGTAGTAAAGGCAGATATCATTAAGGATGTCCTCACCCTGAGAGCGGATTACTCATATCTATTCAACAACTCCCAGCAGAGTGATGTTCTCATTCCCGTTACCTATTATCAAGGGCCCGAAATTCCAGTAGTCTACAAGACCGGAGAAGGCTTGACTGTTATCGAGAACCACACCCATTACCATAGTGCTAACGCCAATCTCACTTTCTCCCCGAAACTCGGTGGCGGCCACGATCTGACACTTCTCGGAGGATGGAATCTAGAGCACAAAAAGGCCCGCAACACCAGGATGAGTCGCGACAGTTTCCTCCTCGACGACATGGTCAACTTCTCTGTCATGGACGGCATCAATTATACTCTCTCGGATAACGGAAGTTACGATTGGGGATTCATAGGATACTACTATAGAGGAAGCTACAACTACAAAGGGAAATACCTCGCTGAAGTAAGCGGCCGCTATGACGGATCTTCCAAGTTCCCCGCTTCTCAAAGATGGGGATTCTTCCCTTCTGCATCTTTCGGATGGAGAATGTCGGATGAGCCGTTCATGAAATGGAGCCGCAATTGGCTGAATAATTTCAAGTGGCGCTTCTCAATAGGAAAGGCCGGCAACGGTAATGTTTCTCCTTATCAGTATATGGAGCTCATATCTATCAGCCGCACCGGAGTTATCCTCGATGGCAACCGCCAGGCTAGTGCCGGCGCCGGAAATATTATTCCGGACGGAATTACCTGGGAAACAACATCGACAATAGATTTAGGCGTTGATATCAACCTGTTCAAAAACCGCCTCGCTATTGTAGGAGACATTTTTGAAAAGAATACTACCGACATGTATGTCGTCGGAGCGGAAATTCCTGCCGCAGTCGGTTATTCGGCTCCGAAAGGAAACAATGCAGACATGCGCACCCGAGGCTGGGAACTCTCTCTCGCGTGGAACGACTCGTTCCAACTCTCCGGCAAGTCCTTCAACTACAATGCTCGTTTCGCCCTCTGGGACAGCCGTTCATTCATCACCCGCTATACCAGCAAAACCAATTATGTTCCGCTCATCTATGCCAACAACTACTACGAGGGTATGGAGATCGGCGAATTCTGGGGATACCATGTCGACGGACTCTTCGCTTCTGACGAAGAAGCCCAGGACTGGGGTCTTACCGCTCAGAGCATCTCATTCTGGTCCGGCGAAAACATGAGCTGGCAGGCGGGAGATATCAAGTTCGCTGATATCGGTGGCGCCAAGGATGAGAACGGAAACGATATTCCGGATGGTGTTGTCAACTACGGAAGCCGTACTCTGGAAAACCATGGTGACCTCTACAAAATTGGTAATACATCTCCGAGATACCACTATGGAATCAACCTCGGGGCTTCTTGGAACGGCTTCGATGCAAATATCTTCTTCCAAGGCATCGGAAAACGCGACTGGTATCCCGCCGGTTCATCAGGCCTGTTCTGGGGCCAGTACGACTATCCTTGGGGCTACTGCCTCCCATGGCAGAACGAGGACAGATGGACTCCCGAAAGACAGGAAGCCGATCCCGACTATTATCTGAAAGCCTATTGGCCGAGACTTAGGGGATACCTCGGTATTTCCAGCAGAGGAACTGTCCGAGCCGTCAATGACAGATATATCCAGAATGCTCGTTATCTGCGACTGAAGAATGTATCTCTTGGCTACACTCTTCCCAAAGCCCTCACTCGAAAAGTCGGGCTGGAGAAGGTTAAATTCTATGTTTCGGGAGAGAACCTTTACTTCTGGTCGCCTCTAAAGAAATATGCAAAGAACTTCGATCCGGAGATGCTGGAAGCGGGTGATTCCGTAGTAGGCACCACCAGAGGAAGCCAGGGTGACGGATACGGTTATCCTATGACTAAGAGTTACACTTTCGGTATCAACCTAACATTCTGATAAGATTATGAAAAAGACAATAATATATATTTCAATGGCGTTGGCGCTCGGAGCAGCCGTTTCCTGCGAAGGTTTCTTCAACGAGGAGCCTGTCTACGCACCTTCTGCCGATAACTTTTTCACAAGCGAAAACGCTCTGAAAGTTTACGCCAACCAGCTTATCGATGCCTGCAGCGTACCCGCAGCAACAATCACCCAATCCGGCCTTGTCACTGATTTGACTATCACCCATCAGGGCGAAGGCTACCTGAAGATTGGAGGATATTCCGCCCGTCAAGCTACCAACTGGGCCGTAGGAAACTGGTCCGACCTGTATAAGATCAATTATTTCATCGATCATATCAAAGATGCCAGAAAGACGGTTAGCGAATCCGTCTGCAACCACTATGAAGGTGTAGGCCGCATGTGGAGAGCATGGTTCTATTGGGACAAGGTCAAGATGTTCGGAGATGTTCCTTTCTATGAGCATGTTGTCCAGCCTAATGACACTACCCTTATGTACAAGGGACGAGACTCCCGCGAATATGTGATGGGAAAGGTCTTGGAAGATCTCAATTATGCAGTTGCCAATTGCTCTATATCCAGCAGCTACGTCAATAACGGCTATGTCAACCGCTATGTCGCCCTGGCTCTTAAGGCCCGCATCTGCCTTTTCGAAGGCACATGGCTCAAGTATCACGGGTACAGCGGATGGGAAAAGTGGCTTCAGGAGTGCGTATCCGCATCAGAGGCCATAATGAACTCTGGAAAATATTCCCTTCTGAACACAGGTAATCCGGAAACCGACTATAGCTCCGTATTTAAGAGTGAGGACACTCAGTATACTGAAGTTATCTTCTCCAATACTTTCAGTGCCGAATTCCAGCGCTACCATGGCGCAACCCAGTACTGGTGGCCGGGAAATGCAGGATCAAGGACATCGGCTTCCCGAGCGTTCATCTATATGTTCCTAAACAGGGACGGTTCCCGTTTCACTGACAAAGAGGAATACTGGAAGACCGAATTCAAGGACGAATTCATTGGAAGGGACTACCGTCTCAAGCAAATCATAGTGAATCCGGACTACTCCAAGAAACTCACCAATGGAACGACCACAAAAGACTGGAGTAAACTTCTCCCGAACCTCAACACCCAGCTCACATGGTACAGAATCCACAAATGGAGCATGGATGATGAGAAACAGGAGACTACTGCTCTCAGCACCAATGACCTCCCTATTTTCAGATATGGCGAAGTCCTTCTCGACTATGCCGAGGCAAAAGCGGAGCTCTCACAGATGGGAGAGGCTGAATGGGGTAAATCCATTGCCCTCCTTCGCCAGAGAGCCGGAGTCAGCCCCGCGGCTCCCCAGGACGCTGATCCATATCTTGTCAGCTACTATGGCTCAGAAGTGACTGACAAATGGATTCTTGAAATCAGAAGGGAAAGGGCAATCGAACTCTTTGTCGAGAACACCTCCCGCTGGGACGACCTGATGAGATGGAAAAAGGCAGATCTTCTCAACTACGATACAAATGACAGTTACGCCACTTCGAGACTATTAAAGATGTATGAAGGCATCTATATTCCGGAAGTCGGAAAGCCCTTCGATATGAATGGTGACGGAGCAAACGATCTTTGCATCTATTCCGATAAAAAGCCCACAGAGGTAAAGGGTGTGACCTATGTCAAGATTGACGGTACCGGAGAGCAGCGAATCAATAGCCGCGGCTGCGTAGAATTTGGGATGCAGAGCGTCTGGCTCGATTATAAATACCTCCATCCAGTTCCTAAAACAGCTATCGATATCAATAAAAACCTTCTCCCTCAGAATCCAGGTTGGGACGATTAAAATATAATAGATTATGAAAAAGTTTCTATACATTCTCCTAGCTTCTATTCTTGCTCTTGCAGCGTGCAAGCAGGAAAAAGTTGAACCCATTCTTCAGAGAAACATAGATTCAATGGATTTTGGCTATGCGGCCGGTTCACAGACCTATGTCATAAAATCGAACACGGCTTGGAACGCCAGTTCGGCAGAAGGCTGGATCTCCGCAGATCCGGCATCGGGACAAGGCAGCGACCAGCAGCAGGTAATCACCGTTTCGGTCGCTGAGAACAATGATGCTAAAAGGGAAGGAACCCTTGTGGTTTCCAGCGGCGAAAAGTCAGTATCTCTGAAAGTCACTCAAGAAGACGGGTACTTCTACTTTGACAATGCCCAGATCGCCAATGCATTCGAAAAGAATTCGCCTATCAATGACCAGTACATCACCGTCAACTACCACAAAGCGAAAGCCGGGTATCTTGTCGACGTGACCCCGACAATCACAGGAGATGGCGCTGAAGGAATTAAAATCGAGCCTATTAAGGGATTTGAACTCAATCCGGGAGAAGGGACCCTTTCTATTCCCATAACAGGCGAACCGCAGGCCAAAGGCGAGTTCTCCGTCAATCTTGTTCTTAGCATTCCCTCTGCCGGAATTACTAGAGATATAGATCTTTCCTCTAGAGTAAGACTCCCTGGAGAAGTCTCCGTTTCTGCTTTCAAAGTTCTCCCGAAACTTGCCGTCTTTGACTGGGGCGAGTATGCACGCGGAGAAGGTAACGGAAACAACGGCACCCCGCGTTCCTTCTTGGTTTATCTTCTCGACAAGGATGGCAATGTACTCAGAGAGAAGGCCCTTCCTACGGCCAATTGGTTTATCAACAACTCTATCTTCTTCAGGAAGAACCGTTTCTGCTTTGCCGGTCTCAATCCTGACACCGATTACATCTTCCGCATTATAGCACGGGAACTCGGCTCTCTCAAGGAAGATTCCGATCCTACTGATCTTGCATTCCATACTCCTGCAGAGAATATTCCCGCCAACGCAATCCTTTATAAAGATTTCGACGACTGGTGGGTCGGCGGATGCCAGATCTATCAGGCCTTCGGCGTCGGAGGCCCGGCAGCAGAGAACAGTTGGTTCCGTTACAATCCGGACCTCTCTTCGGACGAGACCAAGGCACGCAAAGACCTCATTACGCGAAATCCTTGCTATGCCGTTCAGAAACTTCTCAATTATGCCACCTCAAAGGGAGGCTGGGTCACCCCTGACACCTGCCCCGCAGTTTGGTCATTCTTCTGGGAAGGCGACAAATACGGGACAAATTATGGAGATTCAGACTACAAGGGATGGCAGGCACTGATTAACGGAAGCAAAGGCGATATCCGCCACTGCGCCGGAAGTGTTCTACTCGGACAGAACGGTGGCAACCCCGGATGGCTCCGCACCCCGAAACTCGAATCTCTCGGATCCACTCCTTCGAACATTACCGCAACGATCAACACCGCTCCTTATATTGAGCCTTGCAGTTATGAATCTGACCTTACCCACTTCATCAGAGTCGTAGGACCCGGAAAGATCGTCTCTTGCGCAACTATGACAGAGCAGAAATCTGATACTGAAATAGTGGTCAAATGCCAGAGCAACGTTGACGCTACGACAAAGGATTACAACCGTGAATACACTATCCCGACAACACACGTCGTCAAGATAGAAGGAGCCACAGGCGAGACCAGAATCGAGGTTTGCGGCGGCAACGGCGGTCACCCTGTACTTATCCTTGATGATATTTTAGTCACTAAAGACTGATGATTAAAAGTAAAACGACTATTTTACTCCTCTGCGTTCTTCTCCTTGCCTGCTGTGAAAAGAAAAATCCTTTTCCGGAGGGAGGAGAAGACACAAGGAGGGATTATACCAGCACAACTGGTGTAGACACTTTCGGGGAAGAGAATATCTTCTGCAGAAACGTCTGCCTGTACCGCAACGTCCAGATGCAGGGCTTTGACATCAGTTCTGACAGGAAGACTGTCTGGTATGTTCAGAACTGGTATCAGACCCTTGTCTGGAATAAGGGTTTCCCCGACAATAAGAACGGCATTTCTTACCAGAATACCGAATACATGACACTTCAGTATTTCGGTCATGCCACTACTTTTTCCGTCGAAGAAGATGGGAATGAAAGGTATTTGTGGCTGGGGGCTTACGGCACCCCGAATGATAGCGAATATCACCTTTACTTCAACGAAAAAGTTCTTTGCAGAGTAAAATTCGTTGCCGGAAAGACAGTCAATACAGCTCAGGCTGACGACTATTATTACATCGGAGAATATACAAACATGCATCCGGCGATAGACCCGGAGAACGGACTGATTTGCATCAATTATCAGGACAATACCGGGAACAACGCCAACCGTCGCTGCTTTGTCGTGTACAAGTTCAACGAGGTGAAAAAGGCTCCGATGAAGGATGTCACTATTTCCTGTGGAGACGCTTTTAAAACGGGAAACGCAACTTCCCAAAATATAACCTCTACCGTTGTCAAATGCCATGACCTTACCACGCTGACCCCTGTAGCCCGCTTCTCTTTCCCGAAAACCAAGTATGGAGCGGGAGACAATCCTGTCTTTTACGACTGGCAGGGTTTCGAGTTCCACAAAGACCGCCTCTATTACTATGAAGGAGATACGAATTACTACCTGACAGGTAATGTTGACAGCCCCTCATATGCCTACCTGACAATATTTGACGACAAGGGACGCCTTGTGGAAAAAAGGACCCAGGTTGCAATTGCCGCCGATTCTGACGCTCAGAAACAATATGGGCTCGGCGTTCTCGGGTGCATGGAGGCAGAAGGTTTGAAAGTTCGTGGAAACGACCTTTATATTGGATTCGGGACCCAAGGGTATTCCGTGTACGACAGGAATTATTACAACCAGATTTTCAAATTCAAGGCTACTAAAAAATGAGACGCATCATTTTTGCCTTTGCATTAGCCATTTTCATCACTGGATGCGGAGGGTTCAAGGGAATAAGCATTGACTCAGGAGATTTCGAGGACGAAAGCCTTTCTGCAAAAGCTATCTCCGTCTTCCAAAGGGTCGCCTCTGAAAAAACCGGGTCAGACTCGTTCGCAAAAGCAGAAAGAGGAGGTTTTAGAATCTCCCTTCAGTCAGATCCTTCCATTCCAGAGGAAGCTTTTGAGATTGTAAGGCCTTCCAAGAACAAACTGATAATCAAGGCCTCAGAAGGTCATGGCGTTCTCTATGGGCTAGGAAAAGTGCTACATGACGGAGACTGGTCGGAAGGTCGTTTCTCCCCGGGAAAATTCGAGGGGGTCTCATCTCCGGACAAACCGGTCAGGGGAATATACTTTGCCACCCATTTTCGGAATTACTACCACGAGGCTCCGCTTGAAGAGGTAGAAAGATATGTCGAGGACCTTGCCTTATGGGGCTATAATGGCCTTCAGGTATGGTTCGACATGCACCATTACAAGGGCATTGACGATCCTGGTGCTGTCCAGATGATGGATCGTCTCGCTGCGATTCTCCGAGCCGGAGAGGCTGTCGGAATGCGTTCAGGCCTTACAATGCTTGCGAACGAAGGATACAATACGACTCCCGAGGCTCTAAAAGCATCCAAGATCTCTTGGACGGCCCATTTCGGCTGCGAAATTTGCCCGTCAAAGCCTGGTGGAACAGACCTAATCATGAAGAATCGAAGCGAATTTCTCGATGCCTTTGCTTCAAGAGGCGTCCACATCCGGAATATATGGCTATGGCCTTACGATCAGGGTGGCTGTTCCTGTCCGGACTGCTCGGTCTGGGGAGCAAACGGTTTTCTCCGTATCACCAGGCAGCTTGCCGAAATGATGAGACAGAAACTTCCGGGTGCCTCTGTTGTCCTTTCAACCTGGCTCTTCGATTTCGAGGAAGAGGATAAGGGCGAATGGAAGGCCCTCGATAGAGTTTTCTCTGAGGAAAGGCCCTGGGTCGATGCAATTATGGCCGATTCCCATACGGATTTCCCTTCTTACCTTCGAAATCACCCTGTCCCTGGTGGTCTTCCGCTGGAGAATTTCCCGGAAATCAGCATGTGGAACAACTATCCTTGGGGAGGATATGGGGCCAATCCACTTCCGGAAAGGTTCTATAGGCTCTATCATCAGTGCCCTGATGGCCTTGAGGGTGGTTTTCCCTATTCCGAAGGCAAGTTCGAGGATATAAACAAAGTGATTTACAGTCGCTTATACTGGGAAAAGGGTATTTCCGCAAGAGAAGCTCTTCGAGAGTATGTTGCCTTCGAGTATTCCCCGAAAGCCGCAGACAGAATCTGCGATGCTATCGAGATTCTGGAAAAGAATATGGGGCTTAAGACCCGTAACTGGATCAAGCGGCCCGATCTGTTTGAGAAGAAAATTACCGTACCTGAGGAGGATTTTGGTGCTGCGAAGGCTTACTCTATGCTCCTGGAGGCGGAGAAAGATATGACAGCTTCCGCAAAAGCTTCATGGCGATGGCAAATACTTCGCATTAGGGCTTTTCTTGACAAGAGACTTCGTGAAACAAAAGGGGAAATCACCCCCGATGTAAACGATGCCTTCCGCACCCTTATGGAAATCAGTTCTGTCCAAGACGGAGAGTTCGCCGTCAGGCCTCCTTATGTAAAGAATGAAGAATAAATTGATAATGAAAAAGTTAGTCATCGTCCTATCCGCGCTTTTGATGTGCTTAAGCGCAGGGGCTGCCGCTCCTAAAGCCATCTCCCCTAACGATTTCAAGGGATCCGACACTGAAAGAATCCAGAAAGCTGTCAACGCTGCCGCGAAGACAACAGGGAGTGTCACTATTCCCCGCGAAAACAGTAACGGGACTGCAATTTGGATGATTGATGAAGCCATCAGGGTCCCTTCAGGGGTCACCATCCTTATTGACAATGCGACCTTGCAGCTTTCGGACAGTTGCCGCGACAATATGTTCAGGAGCGATAATGTCGGAGTTGGAATTACCGATCCGGTATGGAACCATAACATCGCAATCCTAGGCATTGGAAATGCCGTGATCCGCGGCGCTGCAAATCCCCGCGCCAGCGGAGACGGGCTTCGTAAACTCGCCCTGGACCCTGCGGCAAACAGCGTAGGACACAGAAGCAGCTACGGCTCAGATGCCGCCCGTCCGGAAGAAAAACAGACTTCCGACTGGAGAGGATTCCTGATTCTTATGGCCTATGTGGACGGTCTCAGGATTGATGGCCTTAGGGTTGAATATGCCCACACATGGGCAATAACTTGCGAGAAGGTTCACCATGCCCGTCTTGAAAATCTCGATTTCTACTGCCCCCAATACCGTGAAGTGGAAGGAAGGACGGTACATACCTTCAACAATGACGGAATTGACCTCCGGGAAGGATGTAAATATTTCAGAATCAACAATATTTCGGGTGTCACCGGAGATGACCTCATCGCTCTTTCAGCTCTGGACATGGGAGAAAAATACCATCACAACGGCCTCCTGGAATCCTTCCAAGTTACTTCCTGCGCCCACAACGGTCCAGAGGACGACATAGAGCATGTCTTTATAACCAATGTCAAGGCCAACTTCCAGGCCGTTGCCATCAGGGCAAGCGACACGGCTTCCGTCCATCATGTATATATCAACGGTGTCCAGCAGTGCAAGGATCCTCTCGTCACTACTCCCTATAGAGGAAGCGTTTACGTCCTAAAGGTCGGAAACCACGCCTACGGATCAGCCCCTGAAGACTACAAGATTCATGATATCCATGCAATGAATATAGTAGGAGACGGCCGCGGTCTCATCCAGATTGGCAATCCCATCCGCGACTGTACCTTCCTGAACTGCGTTTATACCGGTCTTACCGAAGATACTGCAATCACCTGGACCAAAGAAGCGAGGGAGAGGTCTGTCAACGTCCATGTCGAAAACGTGATTTGGTGCCCCTCCGCAGCTGACGACAGCGTCGTTCCCGAGCTCCAGAAATTCTGATTCGCTTTCCTTGGCAAGGCAGGGAGGGGTTGACGATAATAGGAAATATTAGTATCTTTGACTGTTGTATTAATAACTGCATAATATGAAAAGAGTACTAAAATTATCCTTAATCGTCGCAGCAATTCTCGGCCTTGCCTTCCAGAGTGCTGACGCCAAGAAAGTTAAGAAAGGTGACGCCCTCCGTCTTGTCTACTGGAATATCCAGAACGGTATGTGGGATGGACAGGATGACAACTATAACCGTTTTGTCGACTGGGTAGCCGCCCAGAAGCCGGATGTCTGTGTCTGGTGCGAGGCTCAGCCTATCTACAAGAGCGGAACTGCCGACAAACTCGACGACATAGACAACTGGAAAAAAGACGAGCCACTCATCGCTTTCTGGCAGGACCTTGCAGCAAGATACGGCCATAAATATGTATTCCTCGGTGGTCACAGGGATAATTATCCGCAGGTAATTACCTCCAAATACCCTATTACCGAAGTTGCCAGGATTACCGGGACTGAGGAGATTATCGTCTCCCACGGAGCCGGCTGGGCGACCATAGAGAAGAATGGGCACAAAATCAATATTGTGACTCTTCACACCTGGCCGCAGGCATATACATATTCTAAAGTGGGACTCAATGCCGAGGAACGCGAAAAGAGCAAAGCTGAGCACGGAGGTGATTATTTCAGAAGGGACGAAATGCAGTATATATGCGAGCATACAATTGGCTCGGTCGAAGGCTCAGAGAACCAGATGTGGATGATGATGGGAGATTTCAACTCTCGCTCCCGCGTCGATCAAGACACTTATAAGCACCCGGATTTCACAACGGCGTACCTGGTCCACGACTATATTATCGGGAACACTCCCTACTTCGATGTCATCCATGAAATGCACCCCGCTACATTCTACACCTCGACCGGAGGACAGTCTAGAATTGATTTCGTTTATGCCACAAAGCCGCTTCTGGACAGGGTTGTCAAAGCGGAAATTCATACTGACAGCTACACGAAGCCTGTCCGCGATGCCAAGAAGATTTCCAATTTCTGGCACCCTTCGGATCACAGGCCGATTATCGTGGATTTTGATATGAAGAAATAATTATTGTCACCATGGGATTATTGGAAGGAAAAGTTGCCCTCATCACGGGGGCCGCAAGAGGCATCGGGAAGGCAATTGCCCTGAAATTTGCCTCTGAAGGCGCTGATATAGCATTTACCGACCTTGTCATCAACGAGGCGGCTGAAGAGACCGTAAAAGAGATTGAAGCCTTTGGCCACAAGGTCAAAGCATATGCCTCTAACGCCGCTATGTTCGAAGAGACAGGGACTGTCGTAGAAGAAATCCTAGCCGAGTTTGGGAAGATTGACATCCTCGTCAACAATGCCGGAATCACCAAAGACGGACTTGTCATGAGGATGACCGAGCAGCAGTGGGATGCTGTGATCAATGTCAACCTGAAATCGGCATTCAACTTCATCCACGCCGTTATTCCGTCAATGGCACGCCAGAAGAGCGGAAGCATTATCAACATGGCCTCCATAGCCGGACAGATGGGCAATCCGGGGCAGGTGAATTACGCTTCTTCGAAGGCCGGCCTCATAGCCATGGCAAAGTCAGTCGCAAAGGAAATGGGATCCCGCGGCATTCGCGCAAATGCAATAGCCCCCGGCTTCATTGTCTCCGAGATGACAAACGCCCTGCCGGAGGAAGTCCGCGCCGAGTACATCAAGCAGATTCCGCTCCGTCGAGGAGGCACCCCGGAAGACATCGCCAATGCGGCTCTCTTCCTTGCATCCGACCTCTCATCATATGTGAGCGGGCAGGTAATTGCTGTCAACGGAGCCCTCTATTGCTAATACCAAAGACATCTGAACATAAACTATGGAACGTACAAAGTATGCCGCCACGGCTTTGGCGGACCTTTTCATGCCGAGATTATGTCTTGGCTGCGGAAGGCCGCTCGGAGCACGAGAGCGGCATCTTTGTATATATTGCATGGCAGACCTTCCTCTCACCTACAACTGGATGCGCACCCATAATCCTATGGCGGACCGTTTCAATGAAAGGATTCAGGAAGGGCTCCTGACAAGAGAAGGTCTTCCGCATGAACCTTACGCTTATGCCGCCGCACTTTTTACTTACAGTTCGGATTCGGGGTATAAAGAGATCCCCCAGGCACTAAAATACGATGGCAACATCCCTGCAGGAAGGTTTTTTGCGGCAATGCTTGGGGAGAAACTCTCCTTGTCAGAGCATTTCATGGACGTAGACCTCGTTGTTCCTGTACCTCTTCATCCTCTTCGACGCTTTAAACGCGGCTATAATCAAGCGGAAATCATCGCTCAGGAAGTATCCTCCAGACTTGGATGCGCCATCAGCCCTTCGGCCTTGAAACGAATACGATACACTAAGACCCAAACTAAGGTCCTCGTCCAAGAGAAGGCGGCAAACGTCTCAGGTGCTTTTCGGGCGAAGCCGATAGCTTTCAGAAACAAAGAACACATCCTCCTTATCGACGATGTGTTCACAACCGGATCCACCCTCTATGAATGCTATAAGGCCGTTAGAGAGCATTTTGACGGCAGGATAAGCGTAGCTACCCTCGCCGTTGTGGAAAGGTAAAAGAGGGTGCCGGATTATTCCTCAGGGCGACGCGAGCGCTCCAAGATATGGAGGGACCATATCTTCTTTGTTCGCAAGTCATTACGGAGCCTCCAGCTATCGTTCCGATTACGGTTACGACAATCTCGGCCGCCTTGTGTCGGAAATAAAGAAAACGGGGACCTCGGGGACGATTCCTTTCAGCGAAGACCATTTCGCCTACGACACGAACGGCAATCTCACCCTTGCCACGAGGCTTAGTGGCACTGAAATTGAAGCGAAAACAGAGTCTTATTCACGCATTGGAAACAGGATTGACCGTCTCTTGATCGCGGATGAGGATCCGGATGGAAGAGATGGGATAATGACGGGGTCTGGGACAGAAGATGATCCATATGTCGTCACTGCTAATTATTATTATCAAAAAGAATCTTTAAATTCAGATACTATTTTTGGGTTAAACAGTGCAATAGAAACCAACAATAATCATGGGAAAACCCGAATGAACTTGACCGGGTTATAAAAGGAACGTTCATCCATGAACTTGGACACAATTTGGGTCTAGATCATTCTGATAACACCGCCATAATGGATATTGTCAGCCCCACAATCTTTGAACAAAATGGCCAGGTTAGAATTACAACGTCATATCCTAGAATCGATAATAAAGGTATTGGCATCATGATTACTCGATCTAATCCATATCGTATTTCTGGATTAGGGGCTATTAACAAAAAATAAGGCAGAATTATGAATATCCTTGTTATTACTTCTCTATTACTTAGTACTTTAGGACTAGTCCAGCAAACACAGAGGTCCGACACGATACCTTATCTTACAAAAGACACGATAAGGGTGGAAGGATACTGTATTCGTCAATACAATAAAAAAGACATACAGACTCTTCAAAGGAATGAAAGCAAGAAACAAATATCATCTCGTATCACTCATTATTATATCCCGATTGACTATGGACCAACTATAAAGTATTATTTTACTACTCATCTAGATGGTTGGGAAACACTAAATGCAAATAGGATTCATAATTTCGTCAGTAATGAGAGTCATGAAAATATAGAGTTCTATGTTTTTCCTCCTGTTTCACATATAGCTATGGAACGCCTACCTGAATTAGCGGGGTGTCAAGATACTGTTATATTTCCCTCTCTTTCTTTTTATAAACTTGTAGGAGATAAGGAACACTTATACTCTATTTATCGAGTAAGTGGAGTCGCGGAACGTTATTGTTTAAAGACGGCGCATGTCTTCGAAGAATCTGTATTCTTGGGAGCAGAGACTCAATTCTGGCCAAAACTAACTGCAAGGGTTCCTTATATCTATCTATACTATTTTAGATGGCCCAACGAGGCGACAATTGAGACCTCGGTATCACTGGATGGTTTTTCAATGTATTGGAAGAGAAAATGACGCATATTCCGGGCCATATGCCCGGATTTTGTCTATTTTAGTATTCTCGTCACATAGCTCCCTCTTCTTCATATAGCATGCTACGATTAGGCATCAACAGACAGCAGATGTCGTCGTTAAGCAGAGTAGCATGGGACCGTATGTATTCTCGAGAAATTGAAGCTAAAACAGAGTCTTATTCACGCGTTGGAAACAGGATCAACCGGCCGGCCCAAAACACCAATTACTATTCTGGGCGTTGTGAACGCCGTTTCTTGCGTTTTTTGCGCTTAGCCTCGTCGAAACGTGAGATACTGTCGTCTCCGACTGCGGATATGAATTCCGGGGTCGGGGCCTCTACCTCCGGTTTAAGAGTCGATGGGCGCTGACCGTTGCGGTTCATCATGATAATCTCGCGAACCTCATAAGCCGGAAGGGGATAAACATTTGAGAGCGAACCTTTCTCGTAAGAGAAATACATTGTCTCCTTCAGGATATCCGTCTTGACCAGATAGGCAAGACCGTCTTCGAATTCCAGAGGCTCAACTACTTTAGGGATACGGGACTGAGCATCCATATATGCCTCAACCTCATAATTGAGACAGCATTTCAACTTGCCACACTGACCCGCCAACTTCTGAGGATTGAGAGAGAGGTTCTGGACACGGGCAGCTCCTGTTGAAATAGATTTGAAGTCAGTTATATAGTTGGCACAGCAGAGCTCTCTTCCACAGACTCCAAGACCGCCGATGAGGCCGGCTTCCTGACGGGCCCCGATTTGCTTCATCTCGACTCTGATATGGAACTCCTCTGCAAAATCCTTTATCAATTGACGAAAATCTACACGGCCATCGGCAATATAGTAGAAGATGGCTTTGGTGCCATCACCCTGGAACTCAACGTCCCCAATCTTCATTTCAAGACCTAGATTGGCGGCAAGAACCCTGGAGCGGATCATTACTTCCTGCTCCCTTGCAATGGCGTCCTGCCATTTCTCGATATCATAGGCCTTCGCCTTGCGATAAATGCGACGGAATTCTGTCGTCTCGGGATCTATGCCCTTACATTTCATCTGGCGAATGACAACCGGTCCCTCAAGAGTAACTATGCCGAGATCGTGACCGGTCTGAGCTTCCACAATTACCAAATCTCCGGTCTTTATGCTCTGACCCGAACCATTGATGTAAATACCCTTCCTCGAGTTCTTGAAACGAACCTCGAAGTACTTGCTATACTGCTCCTGGTTGACTCCCTTGAGCCAGTTGTACACTTCCAGCTTACAACAGCCCTGGCGGTATGTGCAAGAAGTTTCCCCGGTAGATTCGTCCCTCGACACGGAACAGCCTCTGGAGCAATCGAAATATTTATTATCGTTGACTGATAAGTTCATTATACTATCACATAAAGTCTGTTGACAAGGTCGGTGAAGAGTATCTTCTGATTGACATTCCTCTCCAGGAGTGTCTGAGCCCTGTCAAAATATGTCAATGCGTTGCGGGAGAAAGAACGTTTCACACTCCCGGCAAGGCGGCTGTAATATTCCGACTCCTCTTCAGAAATGTCGGCAATAGACGCGAGCCCCTGCTGAACAAGGAAAATCTTTCTCAGTGCTTCTGATGCAAATTTAAAGAAAGATTTCTGTTTTTCCCTATTTTTCAAGTCCACAAGGGCATCTGCTGTCTCAAGAGCGGTTAAAAGATCGCGGGCGATGAGGGCGTTCATAAGATCGCCGAAGATATCAGCATTCTCCGAATACTCAGCATCCTGCTCCGGATGAACATCCTTGAGATCCTCCCTTGAAAGAGGGAGCACCCTCATGAAAAGGCATCTTGAGTAGATTGTCTTGAGGACCTTTTCCGGCTCATGGGTAATCATCAGAAAGACAGTATTTTCCGGCGGTTCCTCTATCATTTTTAAAAGAGTATTGGCCGCCTGGATATTCATTTTTTCTGGAAGATACACAACAACTGAGCGGTATCCTCCCTCAACCCCGAAGAGAGAAAGCTTATCGAGAAGTGATTTTGCTTCGCTGACAGCAATCACTCCCTGCTTATTCTCAAGGCCGAGGGCGTCATATAACTGATTCTCAAAGAAATAAGGCTTAGAGAGGATAAGCTCTCTCCACTCTGAGATAAAAGTCTCCGAAGTTGGCTTATCCACCGACCCTTTCCCCGCCACAGGGAAGATAAAATGTACGTCAGGATGAATAAGCTTCGATATTTTGTTGCAGGAGGGGCACTCCGAACAGGAATCCCCGTCCTGACGCGAACGGCAATAGAGGTACTGGAGAAAGGCGAGGACAATGGGGAGCGCTCCCCCTCCATCGTTCTCATGGAAGAGCATAGCATGGGGGATCCTCCCTGTATCCACCATTCCACGAAGGGCGGATACAATGGAGCTATTGCCTTTTATGTCGCTGAACCTCATGAGTTTCTCTCTCCTACGAATTCTGCCAAGAGTGCAAGATACGATTTTTCTTTGGAATCCGGAAGAGCTGAAAGGGAAGACAGAGCCGCTGAGATAAATCCTTCTACCTTTTTTTGAGAGAGTTCCAGACCATTTTGGTCGGAGACAAACTTCTTAATCTCCTCTGCAACAGAAGGATTATCAATCACTTCGCCAACCTTCTTCCTTATAGCGGAGGCTTCCTCCTCAGATACATTCCCGAGGGCAGCAAGTAGAGGCATAGTGATTTTTTGCTCAAGAATATCGACGCCGGAAGGCTTCCCAAGAACGGGAGAACCGGCATAATCCAGCATATCATCCTTGATTTGGAAAGCGATTCCGAGATTACGGGCATAAGACTTTACTGCTTCGACAAGAGTTGCGTCCCCTCCGCCTGAGATCGCCCCGGAGACGGCTGCTGCCTCGAAAAGCGAAGCGGTCTTACAATAGATGATTCTCAGATAATCGGCTTCGGAAGTATCGCAAGTGGCGGTTTTCTGAAGCTGTAGCATCTCTCCTTCAGCAAGATCCGAGAGGGTCTTGGCAAAAATCCTTATGACCGTATTTCCGCTCTTTTCAGAGCTCAGGATTGAATCCATGGCCTTCACCAGCCAGAAATCCCCGATAAGGACTGAAGCCGGAGATCCTAGAATGGACATTACTGTCGGCTTTCCCCTTCTCTCCCCGCTGCTGTCGACGACATCGTCATGGAGGAGAGTCGCATTATGAAGCAGCTCCGTCGCCGCCGCGAATTTCTCTCCGTCAGTAGTCGCTCCTCTCCCGGAGCATGCCCCGCTGACAAGAAGGCAGAGGATTGGCCGAAGCATCTTGCCGTTTCTTGCCCGAAGAGAACGGTTGGTAGCTTCAAGAAGCGATATATCGCTCTTGAGACAATTATCCATTATAGCTTCAACCCGAGAGAGAGAATCCTCGAGATATGTCTTGATCTCCTTGATATCCATTTATTTAAAACTAGCTATAAGCTCTTCGACACTCTTTGGGAAATGGAGAAGAGAGCGGGAATACCCATCAAGCATTCCGGACCGTACATAATGGTCCAGAAGGGCTTCAAAGGGATCATAGAACCCGTCGATATTGAGAGCGAAAAGACGTCCGCCGAAACGGTCAAGCTTCGCAAGCACATGGGTCTCGATAATTTCATCAAGCGTCCCTATGCCCCCGGGAAGGGCTATTACTGCAGATGCCCCTTCTCTCATAACTTCCTTCCTTTCGGACATCGTATCCGTCCAAATTACCTCGGAGAGTCCCGGGTGGACAACCGGAGCCATGAATCGAGGAAGGACACCTATATGCTTTCCTCCGCACTCTAGGGATGCATCGACGATGACCTTCATTGTCCCTTTTGTCGTCCCTCCGGAGACTATAGTCCAACCTAACGAATGCAGCGCATGAACCACTTCACGCGCCGCTTCGTTGTACTTTTTATCTATCCCGGTGCAAGCCGAGCAGAAAATCGCTGCTTTTCTTTCTTCCATTAGAAAAGAATCGCGAGAGAAAGTTTGAATCCCTTGAAATTGCCGTCTTTAAGGCTCTCTTTTACGTCTTCTTTAATAACTGCAGTATCGACTTTATCTTCATTGAAGAGCTTGCCCATATTGTTGAAGTACTGAGCAGAAAGCTGGAGGCGGCCACCGAACTCAATACCGAGTCCAAGACCAAAACCGTACTCGAGCTTATTCTTTGCCTCAGAAGCCCAATTCTTGAGATCCTCATTACTGCCGCTAAGTACAGCTGAGTCAGAACCGGAGATCTGATATCCTACAAAAGGCTCTGCGAAAAGATAAGGGCGGAAAGCCAGAAGATCGGGGCCCCACTGGAGGCCGACGGGAATCTCGAGGAATCCACTCTTGAGCTGGAAATCTTCAGTTTTTGTGTTCTCAGAGATTTCACCAAGAGCAACACCCTTGACCTGATAGATAAGTCCGGGCTGGATTGCGAATCCCATTCCGAGATCCACCTTGGTTATAAGACCGACATGATAAAGATTAAGGCTCTTCGAATCTATATTCTTAACCTGTGTTGTTGATGAAGTGAAACCGCCGATGATACCAACCTGAGCCGAAGCCTCAATAGCGGAGAAGAGAGAGATTGCAAGAGCAATCGCAGAAATAGACTTTTTCATTTTTAATTATTGAAGATGTGCATTGATTTTTTCTACAAGGGCGCTCTTAGGCATTGCGCCTACAGTCTTGTCGACTATCTCACCGTTCTTGAAGAAGATGAGTGTCGGGATGCTCATGATGCGATACTGCATGGCGATATCCTCGCAGTCGTCGACATTGCACTTAACGACGGTGACCTTGTCAGCCATCTCTTCGGCAATCTCGTCAACTATCGGAGAAAGCATCCTGCAGGGGCCGCACCATACCGCCCAGAAGTCCACGATGACGAGTTTATCATCCTGAAGCATATCTGCGAAGTTCGCGTTTGTTGCAACTTTTGCCATAACTATTTTCTGTTTACTAACTTGCAAATATAATAATTTTCTAAAAATACATATCAAAGGGAATCTTCGATCGGTAGAACATAGGCGCGAAGACCAAGATTCAGATTGTCCTCGTCGAGCTTACGCAAAAGAGCCATCGCCTTCGGAGCCAATTCGTCTTCAACGGCGACAAAAAGAGCATGGTTCTGTGTCGGCCAGGCATGGTTCCCCAGATGGGGCTCTCCGTCAACTGTTCCGCGCCCCCCGATTTCTTCCCACTTTGTATATCCCCTCTGCCCGAGGGTCTCAAGGGCCTCGACGATCTCTTCGTTGTAGGCCTGATTATAAGCTATGAATATCGCTTTCATTTTGCTGCTTTTTTTAGTCTGCGGCGCTCTCGGCGTTCGATTATTCCCGAATAGAGGACCGGTATGATTACAAGGGTGATAAGGGTGGAAATGGATAGACCCCATGCTACTGTCACTCCAAGTCCGTTCCATAGCTCTGAGCCCTCTCCTCTTCCGAGAGCCATCGGGAGCATACCGAGAACGGTAGTAAGAGTTGTCATGAGAATCGGGCGGAGACGGCTTCTAGCCGCAATGACAGAAGCGTCGCGGACCGCCATTCCTCTCTCCTGGCAAAGGATAGTATAGTCAATGAGGACGATACCGTTCTTTACGACAATACCCATCAGGATAATGATACCCACCATACTCATCATTCCGACCGCCATCCCGGACAGCATATTGCCGAGGGCGACTCCGACGAAGGCAAAAGGAATAGACACCATGATAACGAGCGGTCCGAGGAAGGACTCGAACTGAGAAGCCATCACCATATAGACAAGAAGAATGATAAGGAGAATCAGCAGAGTGAGGTCAGAGAACATCTCCTGCTGGTTCTCATAGTCGCCTCCAATTCTCCATGCGAACTCCGAAGGAAGCGGATTTGCATCCATAATAGCTTCCGTAGTGGCGACCGCCTCGCTGAGAGCTTTTCCTCTGGCGACGATTCCATTGACTGTGATATAGCGCTCACGGTTCTTCCTCTGGATGGTAGGAGGGACCTTCGATTCTACTATCTGTCCGAGGTCGCGAACCTTGATTCCGCGTCCCTGGGCATTGTAAATCACGATGTTCTCTATATCCTCCGTACTCTTTCTGAACTCGGGAGCATAGCGGACGCGGATATTGTATTCATCTCCATCCTCGCGGTAGAAGGACCCCACAGATCCGCTCATGGCGGCGCTTACCGCAGAGGCGGCAGTTATCGAGGAAAGGCCATTCAGGGCAAGCTTTTCCCTATCGAAGTCTATCTCATACTCAGGAGTATACTGATCGCGACCGAGAATGACCTGCGCGAAGGATCCGCTCTCCATCATCTTTTCGCGGACACTCTTTGCAGCATTTTCCGTCGCCTCGAAATCATATCCGTAAATCTCTAGCTGGACAGATGCCGCACCTCCCATTCCGCCTCCTTCATTGACATTGAACTTCCTGAGTTCGGGGAATTCGCGGAGGTCCTCACGGATTATATCCGCAATCTCGGCAATACCTCTTTTTCGATCTTCGCGGCTGCCGATATTGATATTCATCGTGATCAGGTAAGTTCCGTTATTCTGCATGGACGCGAACGCGTTGTCAGTATCGGCCTGGCCGAATCTGTAGCTCAGCACCTTCACCTCGGGAACATCCTGTATTATCCTTTCATAAATACGGGCGGCTACATCTCTTGTCACATCCTGTGAAGTACCGATCGGAAGCTCAATAGAGGCTGAAAGTCGGCCCGCATCGGAAGAAGGCATGAATTCGGTTTTCATCCTCGGGAAGTATACGCCGAGAACAACGAAGAATATCACGACTGCAGAGATAAGAACGAGACGTTTATGGTTCATGCACCATGCGATGAACTTGGCATAGCCCGAAGAGATTGCATCCAAGACCTTGTTGACCGGTCCGAAAACAATCTGATAGAACTTTCCATGGTGATTCTCGTTCTTTAGAAGCACTGCACAAAGCATCGGCACCAGGGTAAGCGCTGCCGTCGTCGAAACAATCATAATGATACTGACGATCCAACCTAGCTGCTTGAACATGATACCCGCCATTCCGCTGATCATCGTCAAAGGGATGAACACGCAGAGCATCGTAAGAGTCGAAGCGATAACCGAGATACCTACCTCTGCGGTACCATGGACAGCGGCCTCCTTGGGCTTCTCGCCTCTTTCCAGATGGGTTGTCACATTCTCAAGGACGACTATGGCATCGTCCACCACCATTCCGATAGCGATTGAAAGGGCGGACATGGAAATGATGTTGAGGGTGTTTCCCGTCGCAAAAAGGTAAAGCAGTGATGCCAGAAGGGCAATAGGAATCGACAGGACGACGATGATGGTTCCTTTCCATCTTCCAAGGAAGAGGAAGACGACAAGCATGACCACGAGGAAGGTAATTATGATTGTCTCCTTCAAGGAATCGATAGTCCTGACGATATTGTCGGAGTTATCTACAACGTTGATTATCTTGATGTCAGAAGGAAGGTTCTTCATTATCTTCTCCATCTCCTTCTTGACTTTCCTCGTGACCTGGACCGTATTGTATCCGGACTGCTTCTGAACAATGATCTGAGCTCCGCGGACACCGTTGGTGTAGGACTCCTGGGACTTCTCCTCCAAGGTGTCGTCCACCCTTGCAATATCCCTCAGGTAGACCACTCCTCCGTTATACGAACCGACCACGACGTCAAGTATTTCCGAAGGGTCTGAGAACTCTTTCTTGATACGGAGAGCGTATGTTTCCGAACCGATATCTATGCTCCCGGAAGGGACATTCCGGTTCTCTGCAGCAATGATTTGGGAAATCTGAGCGACACTGAGATTGTAGGCCTGGAGCTTGACCGGATCGCAATATACCTGGATTTCGCGCTTCGGCGCACCGGCGACCGAAACAGTACCGACACCGGAAACCCTTGCCAGAGGCGTTGCTACCCTGTCATCAAGTATCTTGTCGAGGGCTGAGACGCTCTGGTCAGCAGTCGCCGCCATGATCATGATTGGCATATCGTCGACGCTGAACTTGAAAATAAACGGCAGGGAAGCCCCGTCCGGGAGGGACTGGCTCACCATGTCGAGCTTGTCCCTGACATCATTTGTCGCCTCGTCTATGTCGGTTCCATATTCAAATTCCAGTGTCAGTATGGAGATGTTCTCGCGGGAACTTGAGGTCACATCCTTAAGGTCCTGGACGCCGTTAAGGGAGTTTTCGAGTACCTTTGTGAGGTTATTCTCGACATCCTCCGCGGAAGCGCCTGGATATGAAGACATTACCATTATCACATTGGACTCGATATCGGGGAATGTATCAATAGGAAGCCGAGTCAGGGCGAAAATGCCCATGATGGCGAAGGCCAGGAATATCAAGGCCACCGTCACCGGCTTGTTGACGGAAGTTCTGTAGATACTCATGGCTATTTTTTCAGAATCTCTACCTTTATTCCGTCCTTAAGAGCGGACTGACCCTTTGCGACGACTGTCGCTCCTTCGGGAATACCGGAGACAATTTCGTACTCCGCACCCATATGGCGGCCCAGTGTTACAGGAACGTAACTAACCGTCTTATCTTCATTTACAAGATATACGAACCGCTGACCGGTACCCTCCTGGCGGACAATGGACTGGTCAGGAACGACTATTCTCTTATTGGTGCCGAAATTGACCGTCACCCTGGCGTACATTCCGGGACGGAGAGCGCGGTCGGTATTATTCACCACTACCTCGGCATTGAATGTATGGGTAGCAGCGTTTATCGTCGGATATAAACGGACTATACGGCCTGTGAAGTCCCTTCCGGGCAGGGCATCTACCGTAAGAGCCACATTGTCTCCCTTCTTAACCTTTGTATACTCGCTCTCTGAAATCCCGACCAGCAGCTTGACCGGAACCACCTGCTGGACAGTATAAATCGGCATGGACATCGCATACATGTCGTTTTTGTCATAATTTCTGGCAGTCACATATCCGGTAATCGGGCTGCGGAGAATCGTATTCTCCTCGAGATTCTTGAGTGTGGACTTTCTCACATTGAAGGCTAGCTCCATTGACTCCAGATCCGCCTTGGCGACTCCACCCTCGTTATAGAGCTGGCGAAGTCTCTCGAGCTCGGTGCTGTCATTGAGAAACTGCATCCTCGTCTGCTCGAGCTGAAGACGGTCCATTTCGACTAGAACCTGTCCCTTGTAGACATAATCCCCGACTTCGGCTGAGAGCTTGCGTATGCGGCCCGCTGTCTGGGAAACAATATTATTTGTGGCATAAGCCTCTACCGTACTGGAATATGCACTTTCGTCGGGAACCTCCCTCAAAGTAGCGGTTACGGTCTCTACGTAGGGAATTTTAACCTCTGCCTGAACCGGGGTCTGGGGAGTCTGGTTTCCGGCTTTCCTTTCTCCGTTCCCGCATGAAGCTATCGAGAGCGCAGCAAATGAAACGGCAAGAATTGTGTGAATCGCTTTCATATATGTATTATCTCTTTTCCAAATCAACATTTCCACTTTCATCGAGGAAATCATATCCGAGCGTCTGCTCGAGAGTGGCCTTTGCGACCACGAAATTATATATCGCCTGACTCACTGAAAGGCGCGCCTGGGTGAGCATCAGTTGGGCATCATTAAGGTCTGTAAGGGTACTCCTTCCGACTTCATAAGACTTTGCAGCAATATCATAGGCCTTTTCGGCGGAGGCAAGTGCGTCTTTTGCCGCGTCGCAGGAGCGCATCGCCGTTTCCATTGTCTGGAGATTCTGGCGGATACCAATTCTCAGCTGCCTTTCTGTATTGATCCTCTGGAGATCCAGCTCTGCAGCCTGAACCTGTGACTGCTTGACGGCATGGTATCTCTGCCCGCCGGAGAAAATAGGGATATTGAGCGAAAGGCCGACGAATGAGTAAGGAGTCCAATGATACTGACTGAACTTGAAATCGTCTGTCATGGCATTGTAGCTATAGGCAAAATTCAGGGCCAGAGACGGCAGAGAGGCATATTTTTGCATCTTTATGGTCTTGGAAAGCTGCTCTGCCTGGATTGCGAGCTGGCGGAGAGAAGAGTTGCCCGAAAGATCGGGGTCGTCATTCTCATGAATATCAAAGAACATATGGTCTGCATAATCCTCAAGCTTGCCTGCAACATCTATTTCCTTGTCCAGGTCAACTCCCATCACGGCCTTCAGCTGCCAAAGAGCGAGAATCACCGAACTCTCCGCATTGTAGACATTCGGAATTGCATTGGCGACATTGGTCTTCGCCCTCGTATAATCCAGTTCAGATGCTTTTTGAACGCGGTAACGCTTCTCTGTCCTGGAGAAATTCTCCACCGCATTCTCATAGACGCTTTTATATACATTGAATGCCTCTTTCGCCATCAGGACAGCATAGAAAGCCTGTTTTACAGAAGTAACGGTCCCGAGACGGGAATTCCTGGCCTGCTCAACGGCCATTTCCACCTGATCGCCGCTAAGCCTGAGACTTTCCCAAAGCTGGAAATTGACAAGTGGCATTGAAGCGCTGAGTCCCGCGCTGTAAGTATTCAGTCGTCCGACTGCGATTCCTCCGTCTGAATCGGTATCTCTGTCAACCACAGGAGGCACATAGGGAGGGATCACCGCTCCTGTCTGGGCCATGAGCTGCTGGATATAGTACATCACCGGATCCATAAGGCCCTCGAACATGCTGGCCATTCCGCCGCCACCTTCTTCGTCATTTCCGCCGCCCATGTACATCACCTGCTTTTTGATGGTCCTCTGATAAGAACCACTCGCGTTTATCTGGGGGAAAAGGGAGGCATATGTTCCCTTACGAGCATATTTTACCCTTTCGATCTCCTGGTCTGCCACTTTGACAGAAACATTCTCCGACAGCGCTATCTTCAGCGCATCTTCGAGGGTAAGGACAACCGTCGAATCGTGGGTCTCAGGGGGATTCTGGGCGAATTGGGCCGAGGCTTTAAGAGGCAGCAGAAATACTGCTGCGGCAGCTACGGCTACAATCATTCTTTTTTTCATACCAAACACACTACTATCTAATTGATAACCAAAAGACGGCCCGAAAGATTCACATCCTGTCGAGGCCGCCTGTCTTCTACAAAAATCACACCATCAGCGATTCTTCTTTGGTGGAGCACTGAAATTCAGCTGCTGGCTCTTGCCATATTTGCCACACAGGATGATAATCAGTATGCCTCCAATGATGAACGGGATACTCAAGACCTGCCCCGTATTCAAGGTATCGTTGAAGAAGAGCACATCCTCCTCCTTTACAAACTCGATGAGGAATCTCATTCCGAAACATACGGTAAGGAAGATTCCAAGGAGCTGTCCTCTCTTGAATTTCTTGATATGGTGCTTATAAAGATAGAGGAGGACAAAGCCGAGGACAAGATATGTAAGCGCCTCATACAGGCCTGTCGGGTGCTTCGGAACAGTCTCTCCGCGAAGCTCGAAAATAAAGCCCCAAGGGAGATTCGTCGGGTCACCGTAAATCTCTGAGTTAAAGATGTTTCCAAGCCGAATGCAACAAGCCGCAAAGGAAACCGGAATAACCAGCCGGTCGGTGAGCCACCAGAAATCGAGGCCGCCGTTCTTGGGCCCGTATTTCCGGCAGAACCAGATAAGGGCGAGAATAATCGCGATTGTCCCCCCGTGGCTTGCAAGGCCTCCCTTCCAAGGCATGAAGACCTCTGCAAAACCCTTCCATGTCCCAAAATAGTACTGGGGATCATAGAAAAGGCAATGGCCAAGCCTCGCACCGACGATTGTCGCTATGAGAAGGGTGTAAAGTAGAGGATCAAGAAGGTTTAGAGAGACCTTCTCGCGCTTGAATATCCATTTCATGATGTACCAGCCGAGAATGAATCCCGACACGAACAGCACGCTGTACCATCGGAGTTGGAAGTTTCCGATGTGGAAGATTGCGGGGTCCACGTGCCAGTGGATAGCGAGAAGGTCTGTCATAGCCTCTAATTATTAGTCCTGAATAGCTGCAATACCGGGAAGAATCTTTCCTTCGATAGCCTCGAGCATTGCACCGCCGCCGGTGGAGACATAGCTCACCTTGTCGGCATAGCCCATCTGGGTAACGGCTGCAACTGAGTCGCCGCCGCCAACGAGAGTATAAGCGCCCTTCTCGGTAGCCTCGGCAAGAGCCTCAGCGATGGCAAGGGTACCCTTTGCAAAGTTAGGAAGCTCGAAAACTCCGACAGGACCGTTCCAGAGGATGGTCTTGGACTCGAGGATAATCTTCTTCCAATTCTCGATCGACTCCGGAGCTGCATCCATACCCTCCCAATCATCTGCGATATTGTGGGTGTCGAAGACGCGCTGAGGGGTATCGTTCTCGAATGCCTGGCCTGCGATGGTCTTTACAGAGAGAGATACGTTTACACCCTTCTTCTTAGCCTCATCGAGGATAGCGAGAGCATCGGGGATGAGCTCGTCCTCATGGAGAGAAAGACCAATCTTTCCGCCCTGGGCCTTGATGAATGTATATCCCATTCCGCCGCCGATGATAAGGTTGTCAACCTTTCCTACGAGGTTCTTGAGAACGGCGAGTTTAGAGGAAACCTTGGATCCACCGATAATGGCGGTAAGAGGCCTCTTGGCGTTCTTGAGGACATTGTCGATAGCCTTGATCTCGCCTTCCATCAGGTATCCGAACATCTTGTCGTTCGGGAAATAGTCAGCGATGAGGGCGGTAGAAGCATGGGCGCGGTGAGCGGTACCGAAGGCGTCGTTGATATAGCAGTCAGCATAGCTGGCGAGCTTCTTGACGAACTCTTTCTGGCTGGCCTTTACCACAGCCTTGGCTGCCTTTTTCTCTTCCTCTGTTGCATCCTCTGCGAGACCTCTGGGTTTTCCTTCCTCCTCTGCATAGAAGCGGAGATTCTCGAGAAGGAGAGCCTCACCCGGCTTAAGGGCAGCAGCCTGAGCGTCTGCCTTCTGGCAGTCCTCAGCAAACTGTACGGGAACTCCGAGGCACTCGGAAACATGGTCTACGATATGCTTGAGCGAGAATTTGGGATCGACTTTCTTGGGACGTCCGAGATGGGACATGATGATAAGAGAACCACCCTTCTCAAGAACCTTCTTGAGGGTAGGCATGGCCCTACGGATACGAGTGTCGTCCGTAATCTCAAAATTTTCGTTTAGAGGAACGTTGAAATCGACTCTGACAATGGCTTTCTTGCCTGCGAAGTCGTAACTGTCAATGTACTGTTGCATGATATATAACTAATAAATATTATTTGCGTCCGCAAATTTAGCAATTTATTGAGTAATCTCGTATATTTGCCACACAATTTTAATCGCCGCCATGACAATAGAATACCCCGCCGAATACTGGAAAGATTATGAACTCGTCGATTCCGGACGAGGAGAAAAGTTGGAAAGGTTTGGGAAATATACCCTGATTCGCCCCGAGCCCAAGGCTCTTTGGGACAAAACCCTTCCTGAAAGCGCATGGACAAAGTCTGCCCATGTGAAATTCACCCCGGGCGCAGGATTCGGCAAGGCCGGAAAGGAGGATAGCGGCACATGGGACCGCCTAAAAAGGATGGATGACCAGTGGCAAATCGCCTACAAGGGGGAGCCTGATCCCGAGACCCATGCAGCCTCCGACCTTAACATAAACCTCCGACTCGGCCTGACCTCATTCAAGCATGTCGGAGTATTCCCCGAGCAGGCCCCGAACTGGGAGTTCATCTTCCGTGAGACCTCGCGCCTTGTGAGAATCAACAAGGCCAACGGCTTGCCCGCCCCGAAGGTTCTCAATCTTTTCGCTTATACAGGAGCCGCTTCCCTCGCCGCAAAGGCCGCCGGTGCTGATGTGACCCATCTGGACTCTGTCCGTCAAGTGGTTACATGGGCCCGTGACAATATGGACCGAAGCGGTCTTGACGGCATTCGCTGGGTCGTGGAAGACGCAATGAAATTCGCTCGCAGAGAGGCCCGCCGCGGAAATCTCTACCAAGGAATCATCCTTGATCCGCCGGCTTATGGACACGGTCCGGACGGAGAAAAATGGAAACTCGACGAACTCCTTTTCGACCTTCTCAAGAATGTCGCAGCTATTCTTGCTCCAAGGGATTCGTTCATGGTCCTGAACCTCTACTCCAACGGCTATTCCGCAATGCTCGGAGAGACTCTCGTCCATGAAGCATTCGGACATGACACCCTCTTCCGCGATATCTCCTCCGGCGAGCTTGCCTTGAAGGACTCCTTCGGCAAGGTTCTCCCCTTAAGCATCTTCGTCAGGGTGAAACGTTAGCGGCTGCAGATCAGCTATTTACACAAAGTAACCCCCTCTATAACGAGGGGGTTACCGTATTTAATTTATTGATTTTAAGCCATTTCCGTCTCACGGGCGGATTGGCTGAAGATTCTAGAAGTGGAGACCGATGCCTGCACGAAGGTTGTTGGTGTGGAGTGCAGTACCATTGGTGTTGAGGTTCCTGTTGAGAAGACCCCAGTCAAAGCCAAGGTTGATGCTGAACATACCGATCTGATAGCCTGCGCCAACGCCTACCTTGACGTCATAACGGCGATAGTTGGAGTTCTCGCCATAGTTGTCAGAGGTGGTTGAGCCGCCTACTCCGAGAACAGATCCGCTTCCGGTCACCTTTGAGGAAAGACCATAAGCGAATTCAGGACCTGCGTTGCAGAAGAGGTTACCAGGACCTACAGGAACGCTGAACTTGAAGAATACAGGAACAGTAATATACTGCTCAACAGTAGTAGCAGAACCAGAAATGGCGCCACCAAGGATGCTTGCGCTGGAAGTTCCGGTAAGATAAGAATAGTAAACTCCCGGAGAAAGCGAAAGACCATCTACCGAGAAAGGAAGGTCAAATGATGCTCCTGCATAGAATCCGTTAAGAGCGGTGTCATTGTCTTTACCATTAGCAAAATCATTGTTCTGCTGGAGATAACCGGCACCAATGTGGACCTGTGCGAATGCTGTTGCACCAGCAAGCAGCACTGCGATGAAAGTTACAAATTTCTTCATACGTTAAAATATAAAAAACAAAAAAATATTGTCCGGGGCGTAAATTATACAAAAAGCGAGCCAGAAGATTTTAGACTATATTCTGACCCTCTTTCTAAGGCCTTTGTCAGAGGCGTTTCTTGCCACGAGGATAGTATAGCGGCCACTTTCTGTCACCCACTCTGACACCCTCTCATCGAAGGACGCAAGGGAATTCTCCGGAATGAAGATTTCCTGTGTATACTCCTCTCCAGGAGCCAGTAGCGGTGTTTTCCCGAAGCCTCGAAGCTCCCTTTCGGGCTTATCAAGAGTCTTTCCCGGAGCATGGACATAGACTTGGACGACATCCTTCCCGGAGACCTTGCCGGTGTTCCTGACAGTGACACTTACATTCCAGCCTCCCTCGGTCTTTTCGACCTTAAGTCCCTTCCACGAGAAGGATGTGTAACTGAGACCATAACCGAACGGGAAGAGGACCCCCTTCTTGTCAAATGTACAGAAATGCCTGTAACCCACATAGATACCTTCATCATAGAGAGTATAGTCAATATCCTTTACGGTATGATGGGGATGCCCCTTCACCTGACGGTAGAAAGAGTAATTAAAGGGTTTGTCAGCAAAGATTTTTGGGAAATTGGCTGCAGAAGGTTCCCTGTCATAGGATAGGGATACCGTCATGGGAAGATGGCCGCTGGGGTTGACCTCTCCGGAAAGAATTGAGGCTACGGTGTTTCCGCCTTCCTCTCCGCTCTGCCAGCATAGAAGGACTGCGTCTGCATTGTCTATCCATGAGGTCATTTCCACAAGGCCGCCGATATTCAAAATCACCGTGACCTTCTTACCCTTAGCCCTGAATGCCTTGGATACCCTCTCAATAAGTTCTTTCTCATTCTCTGAAAGGAGGTAGCTGTGATAATAATCCCTATCCTTCCCTTCTCCGAAAACGCGGCCGATTGTAATAAATGCAGCATCGGCACTGGCGGCCGAATTCTCTATTATATCGACAGGAACGACCTCGATTGCCCTTTCCCTATCGATGAACCAGGGGCTGCTGCCGTTTATCCGCTTACACCGTTCCTCTTCCTGTGCCATGTACTCGGCATAGAAGGCATCCACACCCTCATCAAGGGTATATCCCGCGTTTGCAAGGCCTTCCTTGAGGTCGACAACGTAGGGACGGTGTACATCGCCGCTGCCGGTACCTCCAGCAATGAAATCATAGGAAGTCACCCCGAAAAGGGCAACTTTCTTATCGGTCATCAGAGGAAGGGTTGCCCTTTCGTTTTTCAGAAGAATTACTCCTTCGTCAGCAGCCTCGCGGCAAACCGCTGCATGAGCCTTGAGATCCGGAGCCTCTGAAGGGACATAACCCCGGAATTTCGGGCTTTTAACTATCAGGTTCAGTACCCTTTCCACACTTTTGTCAAGATCCTCCATACTCAGGGAACCGTCCTTTACTGAAGCGAGAAGCGCCTTGTATCGGCTCTCGCTTCCCGGCTGGATCATGTCATTACCCGCACGAACCATTCCGTCCACATGATAGCCGCCGCCCCAGTCGCTCATTACGGCTCCTTCAAAGCCCCATTCGCCACGGAGAATGTCCGTCAAGACCTTCCTGTTTTCGGCAGCATGAACTCCATTCACATAATTATATGAGGTCATTATTGTCCATGGCGAGGCCTTCCGAATGGCAATCTCGAAGTTCTTGAGATAGATTTCCCGAAGCGCCCTTTCGGAAACGATGGCATCATTGGCAAGGCGGTTGAGCTCCTGATTATTCGCGAAAAAGTGCTTTATGGAGGTCCCTACACCGTTGGACTGAATGCCCTTAATCATTGCCGCGGCTGTTTCCCCCGAAAGAAGGGGATCCTCCGAATAATACTCGAAATTTCGGCCGCAGAGGGGATTACGGTGGATATTGGCACCAGGGCCTAGAATCACGTCGACTCCGTACTCCAATACCTCATTTCCCATCGCCTGCCCGACTTTCTCCACAAGGTCTGTGTTCCATGTCGAAGACAGGAGCGTTGCGATTGGAAAGCCGGTGCAGTAGAAGGTCCTTTCGTCGCCTTCCCTTTCCGGAGAGATCCTGAGTCCGGCAGGACCGTCAGCAAGTACTATTTGAGGAATACCCAGGCGTGGAATCCCATTTACAGTTCCTGCGGCACCGGGAACGCCTTTTTCCGAGTTTCCGATTCCGTCGAACGCCTTTGCGGCATTTCCGCCCACGAGGAGAATGCATTTTTCCTCGAGAGTCATTGCCGAAATCACTTCTTTGATATTGTCTTCTCTTAAAACCGGACCTTCGGAGAGAACCGGTGCCGCAGAGAGCACCGCGGAAAGGATAATAGATGTGAGCATATTATACGAGAGAAAGGGCTACTTCCATCATGTTGGTAAAGGTTGTCTGACGCTGCTCGGGGGTAGTCACTTCCCCTGTGAGGATGTGATCGGAGATCGTGAGTATGCCGAGGGCGCGGTTTCCGCTTCGCGCAGCATTCATATAGAGGGCGGCGACTTCCATCTCGACGGCCAGAACGCCCATCTTTATCCATCCTTTCGTGTTGGCGTTTTCCCTGTAAAAGAGATCGGATGACACCACATTACCGACCATGTAGCTGAATCCCTTTTCCTCGCATGTATCAGCCGCTTTTCTCAATAAATCGAAATCTCCGATAGGGGCGAACATGCCGTCAAGGTCGTACTGGTCTGCATAGTTTGAGTCGGTGCAGGCTCCCTCGGCGAGGACGAGGTCTCCGATATGAAGCTTTCGGCTGTAAGCGCCGGCGCTACCTACACGAATGATGGTTTTGACGTCGTAGAAATTGTATAGCTCATAGGTATAAAGGCCTATGGATGGCATTCCCATGCCATGTCCCATCATACTGACGCGTTTTCCATTGTAAGTACCAGTATAGCCCAGCATGCCGCGGACTTCGTTGAAACATACCGGATTCTCGAGGAACTTTTCAGCCATGAATTTCGCACGCAAGGGGTCCCCTGCCATAATTACGGTTTTTGCGATGTCTCCGTATTTTGCTCCATTGTGAGGAGTCGGTGTATTAGTTGAACTCATCGTAATAATTATTTGGTTTCCACAAAGGTAAAAATATCCTGAAAAAAGCGTGACCTCTTTCAAGATAATTTCATATCTTTGCACTCTCAAAGGGGTATTAGCTCAGTTGGTAGAGCGCCAGGTTCGCAATCTGGAGGTCAGGGGTTCGACCCCCCTATACTCCACAAATTAGAAAACACAATTTTTCTCTTATGAAAAGAATCGCGTTTTTTACAGCCCTCGCTTTCTTGCTTTTTTCTTGCGGCAAAGAAGACATTACCACAAAAGAAAATATCAATCCTGAGGAACAAAACGAATCCCAAGGATCGAATTCCAATCCCGGACAAAGCGGAACTGTAAACTCTCAATCAGTTGATCTCGGTCTCTCTGTAACGTGGGCAAGCACCAATGTAGGTGCATCCAAACCGGAGCAGTATGGTGATTACTATGCATGGGGAATGATTGAGAAGAAGACCGGGACTTCCTGGGAGGGATATAAGTGGAGCCAAGGAACGAATAAAACACTTACCAAGTACAGCACCAACTTGTATTATGGAGTATCAGATCATAAAACCGTACTTGAGCCGTCTGATGATATCGCTCATATAAAACTTGGCGGGAAATGGCGTATTCCCACTGATGAAGAATGGACGGAACTCAGAACAAAGTGTAAATGGACTTGGAAGACGCTAAATGGAGTCGGCGGCATGCTGGTTGAATCAGAAAACGGCAATAGTATCTTTCTTCCCGCAGGAGGAAGCGCGAATGGCACGCTTTTCAACGAGATTGGAAGGTATGGCTACTATTGGTCTTCCTCTATAAATGAGACAAAGCCATGCGATGCCTGGGGAATATATTTCAATTTTCAAAAAAACGGAAGGAATTTCTACTCTCGCTTCTACTCATCGTCTATCCGGCCTGTTTTAGAAAAATAATTATATGTCAGGAGTTGACCTTTTTTTTCGTTCATAGGCAAGCATCCTGGCGTCTTCCGCGGCAGCCTTTTTCCTATCGTATTGTCTGTCCCATTCGCGGTAATACTCAATCTTCGGATCCTCAAAAAGAGACATCTGCACAGCCGATTCATGGGTGAGTTTGGAGACTCCGAGTCCAACCTGACGAATCGGCGTCTTCCCGTCCCATACCTCTGAAAGCATCCTTCTCGCCTCATTTAAAATGACAGCCGTAACATCGGTCGGCTGCTCGGTCTGACACTGCTTCTGGGCTACCGTGAAATCATTGTATTTGACAAACATAGATACCGTCGACGCCCTGAAATTGTCCCTCCGAATCCTATGGGCCACGATACATGCGACATTGAACAGAGCCTTGTCTATATCCTTTGCTTCGACTAGATCCTTGGAAAACGTCCGCTCTGCGCTATAGCTCTTGGCCTCAGCCGTTTCCGTCTCTACCGGAGAATCATCACGGCCGTTGGCGTTCTCATGGAGCTGGTGGGCAAATTTCTGCCCCACGAGGCGGGTCAGGGAACCGATTCCAAGGCTTGCCAACTGGCCGATAGTGTTGATACCGTAGGAAGTCAGTCGTTCCTCTGTCTTTTTCCCCACCCAGAGGAGGTCCCGAACACCAAGAGGCCACATTTTCTCCTCCACCTCATTCTCCCAAAGGGTATGCACCTTGTCCGGCTTCTCAAAATCGGAAGCCATTTTAGCAAGGAGCTTATTGGAACCTATGCCGACATTGACGGTGAAGCCAAGCTTCGACTTTATCTCATCTTTCAACTTTGTTGCGACCTCAACGGCATTATCCGCCTTGCAACGAAAGCTCATGTCAATAAAGCATTCATCGATGGAAAATTGCTGAAGCACCGGGGAATAACTCCGGCAGATGGAGATGAATCCTTCCGAGCACTCTTTGTACCATGCCCAGTCTCCTCCTACTATGACAAGAGAAGGACAGACTCTCAGGGCCATCGAGACGGGCTGGGCCGTCTTGATGCCAAGTTTCTTTGCCGGGATGGATGCCGCTGTAATGATGCTCCTCCGATCGGAAGGGTCTCCAGACACCACGGAAGGCACCATCCGGATGTCGCTCTTACCCTCATTGACCATCTTCACCGCGGTCCAGCTGAGGAACGCGGAGTTCACATCTATATGGAAGATAATTCGCCGCATGGGCTCTTGCTTCTGGATAATCTTTAGCTAACTTTGCAAAGTAAGTATAAAGATTTGGAACAAATGGGAAAATTCCTTGGCAATTTACTCTGGCTTCTCCTTGGAGGTATTCTTATCGCCGGGATATACTATATAGTCGGGCTGGTGATGTGCATCACCTTTATCGGTATTCCATTCGGAGTCCAGCTTTTTAAGCTCGGGACCTACGCACTCTGGCCATTTGGCCATGAGCTGGTGGATAAGCCCAATGAACCAGGATGCCTGTCAATTGTGATGAATCTTATATGGATTCTCCTCGGATGGTGGGAAATCGCTCTTACCCATCTTGCCTTCGGACTCCTTCTGAGCATCACCATCGTCGGCATCCCATGGGGCCTGCAGCATTTCAAAATGGCCATAGGCTCCATCTTCCCCTTCGGGAAAGAGATTCGCTGAGAACCGGCAGTTTTAAATAAACATCACCTCGCGGCCGTGGAAGAGGAATCCTCCTCCGACGACATACTCGCGGCACCACGGTGAGAACTGGTCCTCTACAGTGATATGGAGATGACCGGCAAGGATACATTTAAGCAGAGGTTCCCGCTTTAGATAAGAAATGAAATCGCGGGTAACCTTATCCTCCACCTGCATCTTGTAATCTCCTGTGGGAGGAGTCAAATCTCCATTTTCCATAGGTCCTTTCCCTTTCCAGAAACGTTCATCGGCTCGCCAAATTGTCTCTGTAAAGAAGGGGACATGCATGCACAGAACAATCGGAAGTCCCTTGTTGGCTTCCAGCTTGAAACGGCGTACCTGATCCTCGGTGACGTAGCCGAAGATATCATCAAGGGTGATGAAATTGACCCCGTTTACAATCTGCGACTGGAAACGGATATCGAATGGATATGCATCCTCTACTTTGCTTCTTGTCAAGTCCTTAAACTCTTCAGTATGCTCTATCTTCGGGTTGCTGTAACCCATGTCAGGACTGAACTCATGATTGCCGATTGCGGCGATAAACTCCTTTCCGAAGTATTTTTTGACAAGATCGAAATTGGCTTCGCTCTGCCAGTCGATCAGATCCCCGGTGTGGACAATATATTCGACATGCTGCTTCGCCCAGGACAGAGCATCCCTTAGCGCCTCCTCCTGACGTCCTCCGAAAGTCTGAGTCCGTTTCGCCATCAGCTTCTGTTTGGTCTCGTTCTCATGAGGATACGCGCTTGTAAAATGGGTATCTGAAATATGAAGCACCGAAAAAGGCTTTTCAAGTCCTATGTTCACTACCGCATAGCTCAAGGAGAGACGCTCGAAACGCCCTCGGTTGGGGAATACTGACGGGTTGTCCGTTGGGATTGATGAAGGAGAAGACTCTGACGGTTTATTCTCTGCAAATGATGGGAGATTCGCTGTCGCGATAAGCGCTCCGACCGCCGCAGCAGAGCGCATGAAATCTCTTCTGGAAATGTCTGACATGGTAACAAATATACAAGTATTTTCTGACATTACCATATCCGGACCCGGATTGCGGCCATACATGCCCCGCATTTTTCCTCCTATTTTTATTTCATAAAACAATCATAATGATTATATTTGTAGACCAACCAATAGATTAACTATAACCAAAATCTCATAAGTATGGCAAAAGACATTTCCCGCAGATCGTTCCTTAAGACCGGAACAGCTGCAGCGGTAGGCCTCACAATGGCTCCTGACGCACTTTTCGCAAGAAAAAAGAAAAAAGAAACGGCTCCCAAGAACCTTGACCGCAAGCTCAAGATTCTCGGTGTCGGCGTAGGAGGAAGAGGTTTCAACGACCTCAAGAATATGGAGACAGAGGAGATTATCGGCCTCTGCGACGTTGACTGGAAGTACGCTGACCGCGTATTCAAGCATTATCCCAATGCCAAGAAGTACAAAGACTGGAGAGTGATGTTCAAAGAGCTTCTTCCCGAAGCCGACGCTGTAATGATCGCTACTTCCGACCATACCCATGCTATCATCGCCGCAAATGCGATTATGGCCGGAAAACATGTCTACTGCGAGAAGCCTCTGACTCGTACCGTATACGAATCAAGACTCCTTACCAAACTCGCAGCCAAGTACGGTGTCGCCACCCAGATGGGAAATCAGGGCGCATCAGCTGAAGGCGTAAGAAAGGTCTGCGAATGGATTTGGAACGGAGAGATTGGCGACGTAACGCGTGTCGACGCCTTTACAGACCGTCCGATCTGGCCTCAGGGTCTCGAGCGCCCGAAGGAGATTGACCCGATTCCCGATACCCTCGACTGGGATCTTTTCATCGGACCTGCTCCTTATCGCCCCTACAATAAGATTTACACTCCTTGGAACTTCCGCGGCTGGTGGGACTTCGGTACCGGAGCCCTCGGAGACATGGCATGCCATATCCTCCACCCTGCTTTCAAGGCACTCAACCTCCGCTATCCGACAAAGGTTCAGGGCAGCTCCACTCCGCTTCTGACAGAGTGCGCCCCGAACGCGCAGAAGATCAAATTCATCTTCCCCGCCAGAGACAACATGCCGAAGGTTGCAATGCCGGAAGTTGTCATCAACTGGTACGACGGCGGCCTGATGCCTGAGCGTCCTGAAGGACTTCCCGCAGGAAAGGATCTCAACAACCAGGGCGGCGGCCTTATTTTCTACGGCACCAAGGATATCCTCATCTGCGGCTGCTACGGAAGGGATCCTTATCTGGTTTCCGGCCGTGTTCCCAACGCACCGAAGGTTCTTCGCGAAGTCAAGGTCAGCCACCAGCAGGACTGGATCCGCGCCTGCAAGGAAGATCCTTCTGTCCGCGTTCCTTCAGAATCCGATTTCGCCCAGGCCGGCCCCTTCAACGAGATGGTCGCAATGGGTGTCCTCGCAGTACGTCTTCAGGGCCTCAACCAGGAGCTCGAGTGGGACGGAGAGAACATGCGTTTCACCAATATCCCCGCTGATGCCACTATCCGCACAATGATCAAGGACGGATTCAACATCACCGACGGTCACCCTACCTTCGACAAGACCTATACCGAGCCCGTCAATGCCCGCAAATATGCAGAGGAGCTCGTCAAGCCTGTCTTCCGTGAGGGATGGGTACTCCCCGATATGCCGGAATAACAGATACTCCAGAATAAATTGATAATCAAATAATAATATGAAAAAAGTACTTTGGGCAGCTGCAGCCCTTCTCGCAGTAGCAGCATGCGGCAGCAAAAAGACCGCAAATGAAGTAAAGTTCATCGGTGAGACCGTGACTATCCCTGGCGTAGCAGAGACCGTGAATGGCGAAGAAATCCCCTTCACCCAGGTAGATGCTCCCCAGGTAGACCTCGCTTGCTTCCCTCTTGACGAAGACGGGTATTATCAGATTTTCAACGGCAAGGACCTCGCCGGCTGGAGAGGCTATGGCCGTGACACTGTGACCGCCCGCTGGACAGTAGAGGACGGAGTCATGAAATTCACCGGCACCGGTGGTGGAGAGGCCCAGGGCGATACCGGCGGAGACATCATCTTCGCCCGCCGTTTCCGCAACTTTGAGCTCGAGCTCGAGTGGAAGATCTCCAAGGGTGGCAACTCCGGTATCTTCTATCTCGCTCGCGAGATCAAGGCCCTCGACAAGAAAGGCCGCGAGAAATATCAGCATATCTATCTCTCAGCACCTGAGTATCAGGTTCTTGACAACGAGAATCACCCGGATGCCAAACTCGGCGTAGACGGCAACCGCCAGTCCGCTTCCCTCTATGACATGATCCCGGCTGTTCCCCAGAACGCAAAGCCTGCAGGCGAGTGGAACAAGGCAAAGATCACTGTCTACAAGGGTACTGTCATCCACTACCAGAACGACGAAAAAGTTCTTGAGTATCACCTCTGGACCGACGAATGGGAGGAAATGCTACAGAACAGCAAGTTCAGCCAGGAAGCTTGGCCTATCGCATTCGAGCTTCTCAACAAGTGCGGAGGCGAGAATCATGAAGGCTACATCGGCTTCCAGGATCACGGCGATGACGTCTGGTACAAGAACATCCGTGTAAAGGTTCTCGAATAATGAGAAAAGCGCTTTTTATCATGGCCTCTGCCCTTCTCATCGCAGGATGCGGAGGGCAGAAGTCTGAGACTCCCCAGAAGAAAGAAATGAGCCTCCAGCTCTACTCGATCAGGGCAGAGTTCAAGAAGGCCAAAGAAGCAGGTGAGGACTACTCCGACATTCTCAAGAAAGTGGCTGAAGCCGGATTCACCTCTGTCGAGGCGGCGTCTTATAATGACGGCAAACTCTACGGCGACGAGCCGCAGGTTTACCGTAAAAAAGTTGAGGACGCCGGCCTTGTATCCCTCTCTTCCCATGTTTCCTGCCGTCTCTCTCCCGAAGAGCTTGAGACCGGAGACCTTTCGAAGACGATGGAGTTTTGGGACAAGTGCATCGCAGCCCACAAGGCTGCTGGAGTGAAGTATCTGGTCGATCCCTCTATCGGACGTCAGGCCAGCCTTAAGAATCTCCAGGTATATTGTGACATGCTCAATGAAGTGGGACGCCGTTGCAAAGAGCAGGGCATCCTCTTCGGCTATCACAACCACTCCTATGAGTTCGAGGAAGTCGAGGACACTGTCATGTACGACTATATGCTGGAGCACACCGACCCTGAACTCGTCTTCTTCCAGATGGATCTTTATTGGGCTGTCTACGGCCATGCCAACCCGGTCGACTACTTCAACAAGTATCCCGGAAGGTTTAAAATGTTCCATGTCAAAGATGCCCGCGAAATAGGACAGAGCGGAATGGTCGGTTTCGACGCCATTTTCCGCAATTCCGCTACCGCAGGCCTCCAGGATTACGTAGTCGAATATGAGGCTTTCTCAACGGAAGATCCCTACGAGTGCCTCAAAGTCGGCGTAAATTATCTAAATGAAGCAGATTTCGTAAAACAGTCTTACTGTAAATAAAATGAGCGAATCAAGAAGAAGTTTCCTCAAGAAAAGCGGTGCAGCAGTCGCCGCTTTTACCATCCTTCCGAGAAATGTTTTCGGAAAGATGGGTGGGGACAACAATTATGTCGCCCCGAGCGACCAGATAACTAAGGGAATCATAGGCACCGGCGGTATCGGAAGATCCTCGTACCACTTCACCAGCGACGAGCGCTGCCGACTGATTTCAGTATGCGATGTTGATAAGAACCACCTCCAGAAGGCCCTCGACCTCGGAAAGAAGAAATTCGACGCAAACCTGAAGTCTTTCTCCGATTGGAGAGATCTCATTGCGGATCCGGATGTGGATATCGTCCATATCTGCACTCCCCCGCACTGGCACGGACTGATGGCCGCAGCGGCAGCGAATGCAGGCAAGGATATTTTCTGCGAGAAGCCAATGACAAGGACCATCGGGGAAAGCAAGAAGGTAGCTGAAGCCGTCCGAAAGAACGGCAGCATCTTCCGTCTCAACACATGGTTCCGCTTCAAAGACAACTTCTATGGCCTCGGCACCACCGTCGAGCCCCTGAAAAAGCTCGTCGAGAGCGGACTTCTCGGATGGCCTCTGACCGTCCGCATTTCAGGAGCTACCGGCTTCACATGGAAATTCTTCTGGACAGGTAAGGAAAATCTTGAGACAGAGCCGGTTCCGAAAGAGCTCGACTATGATATGTGGCTCGGACCCGCTCCGTTCAAACCCTACAATCACCACCGCACCCACCAGACCTTCCGCGGATATTGGGACTATGATAGCGGCGGTCTCGGAGACATGGGCCAGCACTATATCGACCCGGTCCAGTACCTTCTCGGAAAAGATGACGATTTCCCTGTAAAGGTAGAAGTAGATGCTCCCGAGCAGCATCCGGACGCCGTCGGTATCTGGAGAAGCGTAACCTACACCTATGCAGATGGTTGCAAGATCATTCTCGAAGGCGAAGGCTTCGAAAGCGAGGGAAAAGTTCCTTATATCGAAGGACCACTCGGGAAGGTCTACAAAGGGTTCGAGTGCACCATCCCAAATGTGATGGATGTAATTGACGAACTCCCTGATCCTGCGCCGAGGAACACCGATTTCATCGAATGCGTCAAGAAGAGAACCCATTTCGCACTCGACGAGAGGATTGGCCACCACAGCGCAACAATAGTCAATATGGGAGCCTGTGCCCTCCGTCTCGGAAGGACCCTCCATTTCGACCCGAAGACTCAACTCTTCATCGGCGACGACGCGGCTAACCTTCTGATTGACCAGCCGATGAGAGGTCCATGGAAATTTTAAATTGAACTCGGTATGAAAAGATTTCTGATTACTATAATTGCAATCTGCTCTCTTGTTTTCTCAGCATTCGCTCAGGATCAGAGGCAGAGGACTGTAGATACTATCATCAGCGATGCTCTTGCAAGCCTTCCCGCCGCGAACGCGGGAGATCTCAGCAGGGAGATGCTCGACCTTGCGAAGAACGCCCCCGAGTCAGTTGTTTCCATCGCTTCGATGATGACTCCTTCCGGCAAGAACTCTGTCTATGAGTACGCTCTTTCCGGACTCGCCGGGTTCGCAACCAATCCCGTCAACGCAGCTTATAAGGCTCCGGTAAAAGAAGGGTTCGAGAAGGCTTCCGCCGCATGCAAGGATACTCAGATAAAAGCCTTTCTTGATAGTCAGATAAGGCTTTTCGGGGACTTCGTCCCTGCCGAGAAAGTCGAATCTCTATCTCTTGATGAAGCCGCTAAACTTCTGAAAAAAGGCACTTCCGAGCAAAAGGTCCACGCTGCTGAACTCCTTTCTACAGCAAATCCGAAGGCTTTTGCAAGCGCTCTTGTAAAATCGCTAAAGGGAGATGACAGGAAACTTCGCGCATCGATGCTTGAATTCGTCGCAGAGAATCCTTCCCTCATTCCAAGCAAGACTGTCAATAAGATTATCAAGGCCCTTCCGAAGGTTGACACTGAGGCCAAGGAAGACATCCTCAATTGGATTGGCGAGATGAAGCTTTCCGGCGCTCTCGACAAGGTCATCGCATGCTTTGATTCTCCTGCCAAGGAGACCGCAATCAAGACTGCAGGTATCCTCGGAGGCGAAAAGGCTGCTGACGCCATCATCGACGAGCTCGGAGGAGACTGCGACGGCGCCGCCCGTAAAGCCCTCTCTTCCTTCAAGGGAGATTTCTCCAAAAAGGTACTCGATGCAATGATAGCCGCAACCGATTCGAAGAAGCTTGAAAGCCTTATCGGACTTGCTGCATCAAAGAGGATGTCCAACACCTCCGGCAAGATATGGTCACTTGCCTCTGAAGGGAATGAGGCCGCCAGGAAAGCCCTTGAAAAGGTTGTGTCCACTGCCGAGACCTCAAAGATTGGAGAAGCCCTTGCAACAGCATCAGAGGCAGATTTCCCCTATCTTGCGAAGGCTCTTTCCGCTTCTGTTCACACCCTCCCTGCCGAGCAGCAGATTGAGAAGATCAAAGCTCTCATGGAGAAGGCCGCAAACAAGGCCAACTTTTACTCTCCACTTGCCGAGACCGACCTTCCGGAAGCTGTGAAGATATTGACGGATGCTTATAATAATGGTTCTTCCAAGGAAAAAGCTGCAGATGCGCTGATGTTGGCAGATACCAAGAGCGCTATCAAGCCTCTTCTGAAAATCGCACGAGCAGACGCCTCCAGGACTGAAGCAATCGCCGCAAGGTATGTCAATCTCACAGACAGATTCACCTCTGACCCGAGCGAGAAGATCGCCGCTTACAGCGAAGCTCTATCTCTTACAAACGATCCCAACCTCCGGAAAAAGATTATCCGCCAGACTGAGTCCATCCCTACGATGAGGTCCTTCCTCCTCGCATCGAAGTATCTGGATGACAACACTTTGGGTATTTATGCAGCCAATGCTGTCAGCGGTATTGCCTCGAAGTGCAAAGAGATCAATTACAATGAACTGAAGACCTCTCTAGAAAAGGCTTGCACAGTTCTGAAAAAGCGCGGAAGCGCCGATGATCTCTATGCAGTAGACGCTATCAACAAGACTCTCGCAGAGAGTACCCCCGAAACTCCCGCCGTACTCGATCCCCAAGAGGCAGCCGAAGGATTCGAACTCCTATTCAATGGAGTGGACATGACCGGCTGGCACGGAGACCTTGACGGCTACAGGCCTGTCTCAGGGACGATAGATGTTGCTACTGTCTTCGGAGCAGAGCACAATCTCTACACCGAGAAAGAGTACAAAGACTTCGTCTTCCGTTTTGAATTCTGTTTCCTCCGTCCGGGCATCAACAACGGCGTTGGTATCCGTACCCCTACAGGAGTAGACGCCGCCTATGATGGTATGTGCGAGGTACAGATACTCGACCATGACGCTCCTATTTATGCGAACCTTCGCGAATATCAGGTCCATGGTTCAGTCTATGGCGTCATCCCTGCAAAGAGGATTGTCCATAAGCCTATCGGAGAATGGTCGACAGAAGAAATCCGCGTCGAAGGCAATCATATAAAGGTGACTGTCAATGGCGAGGTCATAGTCGACGGAGACATAAGCGAAGCTTGCCAGGGCCACAATGTCGCCCCTGACGGCGGCACAGTCAATCCGTTCACCGTAGACCACCGCAATCATCCCGGAATGTTCAATGAAAAGGGATATATCGGCTTCCTCGGCCACGGAACAGGCCTTAGGCTGCGCAATATCCGCGTTCTGGACCTTACTGCAAAGCAGGCGGCACAGCCGGCTAAAAAGAGCCGGAAACGCAGATAAATCTTTCGTTCCGATTATATTTTCTTAAATTTGTCGGAAAAAAAAAGAACGAATGGCTTCGAGAGCAAGGAAAATAATGAAAAGGCGCCTCCTCAGCGCGAAGATTTCGACGGTGATAAGCATATCGCTCGTCCTCTTCCTTGTAGGCGTGGCCGCCCTTCTCCTTGTCAACTCAAAGTCGGTTTCCGACTATTTCAAAGAGAACATGCAAGTATCCGTAATCCTCAAGCAGGACGTTCCTGACGAGGATGCAAAGGCTTATGAAAGCAAACTTGCTGCTCTCCCTTGCATAAAAAGCACTTCTTTCATCTCCAGGGAGCAGGGCCTCTCGGAGATGAAAGAGATGCTTGGCGAGGACTTCCTCAAAGTATTCGAAACGGCGCCGGTACCGGTGTCCATAGACGTTACCCTCAAGGCCGACTATGTCTCCCCTGACAGCCTCGACGTCGTCAGAAAGGCCGTCGGAGACTCTCCCCTTGTGGATGACGTCATCTACCAGACATCCCTCGTGGATGCCCTGAACTCAAACATGAAGAAGATTTCCCTGGTAATCGGAGTATTCATTCTTCTACTTCTTTTCATCTCCTTCGTGCTGATCAACAACATGGTGCGCCTCAATGTATTCTCCAGGAGATTCACCATCCATACCATGCAGCTCGTAGGGGCGACAAAGAGGTTTATCCGCTCGCCTTTCATGGTACAGGCCGTTTTCCAGGGTCTTTTCGCTGCCTTCATAGCTATATTGCTATTGACAGCCGGTCTGTTCTTCCTCCGCAACGAGTTCGCCCAGCTGTTCAGCGTATTCCGCCTTGAACATCTTCTCCTTGTGGCCGGAATTGTTGTCCTATCCGGACTCATTATATGCACGGCGAGCACATTTTTTGTTGTAAACCGGCTTATCGGTTTTTCAAAAGACGAATTATACTCATACTGATATGGCAGAAAAGAAAGATGACAAGTCAGCAAAGATGGCTATCACCAGGAAGGGCTTGAAACTCATGATAATAGGCCTTCTTGTAATGATTGCCGGATTCATTCTCCTCTCCGGCGGAGGCAGCAAGGACCCTCAGGTGTTCAATTATGACATGTTCGATTTCAGAAGACTTGTTGCAGCTCCGATAGTGATTATTTGCGGCATAGTCATCGAGATTGTTGCCATAATGGGCAAATTCAAAGACAAATAAAGCATATGGACTGGTGGCAAGCGATACTGCTCGGAATAGTCCAAGGACTTACCGAGTTCCTTCCCGTCTCCTCGTCGGGGCATCTGATGATTTTCCGTGAGCTCCTCGGCGTAGATGCGGAGGGCTTTCTGGATTTTACCGTCCTCGTTCACCTTGGCACTGTAATAAGCACTCTTGTAGTGTTCTGGAAAGTGATTTGGTCCCTCCTAAAGGGCCTCTTCATGTTCAAATACAATGACGAGACCGACTACATCTGCAAGATTCTCGTTTCGATGATTCCGGTAATGATTGTCGGCTTCTTCTTCAAGGACTTTGTTTCAGGCCTCTTCGGGGAGTCCCTGACGGTCGTCGCCATCGCACTCCTTGTAACAGCCCTTCTCCTATTCTTCTCCGATGTGGCCTCCGGACCGCGCGGATGGGTAGGAACCAATACCCACAGGAACGGCATCTCATACCTCCAGGCATTCCTTGTCGGCATCGGCCAGGCTTTCGCCGTCGTTCCGGGACTTTCCCGCTCTGGGACCACCATCGCTACAGGCCTCATAACCGGAGTGAGAAGGGAAAAAATGGCTCAGTTCTCCTTCCTGATGGTTCTCATCCCAATCATCGGTGAGCAGTTCCTGGATATTGTCAAAAGCGTTTCAGAGACTGGACATTTCTTCAGCGGAGAAGTTAGCGGAATCTGCCTTGTACTAGGGTTCCTGGCCGCTTTTGCTTCTGGCCTTTTCGCCTGCAAGGCGATGATAGCCTTAGTTAAAAAAGCCCGGCTCAGCTGGTTCGCCCTCTATTGCCTTATTGTCGCAATCCTTATTTTCATATTCAAATAATGGCAGAGCGGCACCTGACATACTTTGTCTCGGACGTCCACCTCGGACTACAGGTAAAAGATGCCTCTAAGCGCGAGAAGCGTTTCATCTCTTTCTTAAAATCCATTCCCGTCGATGAGACAGAATCTCTTTACCTACTCGGAGATATCTGGGACTTTTGGTACGAGTATAAAGAAGTTGTTCCAAAGGGATTCGTCCGCGTTTTCGCCGCCCTCAACGACCTTATGGATTCCGGAGTGAAGGTCTATTTCTTCCAGGGGAACCATGATATCTGGTCTTACTCATACTTCGAAGAGCTCGGAATGATTCGCTGCACCCAGCCTCACCTTGTGAGAATCGGAGATAAGAATTTCTGCCTCGGACACGGTGACGGCCTCGGCCCCGGGATGATCGGATATAAGATTATGCGATGGGCATTCCATAACAAGGTGCTGCAGAGAATGTTCTCTTCCCTCCACCCGCGCTGGGCCTTCGCTATCGGCACCGGCTGGTCAAAAAGAAGCCGCCTTGCCAAGAACGAGGAGTATATCTTTAAAGGGAAAGAAGAGCCCCTCTACCGCTTCTGCGAGGAATACATGAAAAAGGCACCTGTTGATATCTTCCTTTTCGGACACTATCACTGTCTCACCGACGTTCCCGTCGGAAACGCCCGTCTACTGATAATGAAAGATTGGATGGACCGTGACTCATGGATTATCTTCGATTCCGAGGACGGATCCATAAAGATTCACTAGCCGCCTTTATAGTAGTCAGGGACTTTCACCTCCGGAGGATCTTCCCAGAAGATTGACCAGTAGAGTCGCTTGAAAGTGCCGTTTTTCCACATCTGCACGAGCTCTTCCAGGTCCCTGTCCGCTCCTTCCGGATCGTACTGGGACTTGAGGTCATTGTCGAAAATCTTAGCCACGCCCTGCCAGAACGCAGCGGCAATGCCGTTTTTATACTCTTTAATTATAGAATATGACGACTGACTGGTCTCGCGGTCGATGAGTTTAAGGAGAACTCCTCCCTGAGAGATTGTCATGTGCCGGAGCGCGCCCTCAAAATCGGCGAAAAGGTGCTTCTGGACCTCTGTCATGTATCGATCGCGCTGGAAACGGTTCATCTTGTCCGCTTCTATGGTGCTGTCGATTTTATGCTGGAGACTTGCAGCCGCCTCGGCATACGGATATACCTTTGCGAAGTTATAGACCAGTTTATAGTATTTCCTCCAATCCTTGTCAGACCTCTTTCCATGACCGAAAATCCATACCGGATCTATGGTGTCATAAAAAGTTGTATCGCCGTTCTCAACCCTGTAGGTGAGATAGCCGCCCTTTGAAGTAGAGGCGTCGGAGAAGATCTCCTTACGTGCAAGGGCTTCCCTCTGCTCCTTCGCCCTTTTCATAGCCTCGCGAATATGGTTCTGACCGAATGAGACCGTCGAAACGAGCAGGAGAAGAGAGACGAAAATATATTTGAACGCCTTTTTCACAGTCTGCAAAGTTATAAACAGGAGTGAATTATTGCAAAATTCTCGCCATTTAATTATTTTGCAACAAAATACCGAGAATATGGGCAACTTGTATAGAGCCCGGATCGAGGCAATCCGGGAAATGATGAGAGAACACGGGTGGGATGCAGTAGTGCTCAGCGGAAGCGATCCCCACTCCAGCGAATATCCCGCCGAGCGGTGGAAACAGGTCGAATGGATTTCCGGCTTCACAGGAGAGGCCGGGGATATTGTGATTACCCTTGACCATGCCGGCCTATGGACAGATACCCGGTATTTCATTCAAGCATCCCGTCAACTCTTTGGGACGGGAATCGAGCTCCATAAATTGCGCATTCCAGAGGCCGTCCCCATCCCAGAGTGGCTTGCCGCAGAGGACTTCCCCTCTGCCGGTGAGACAGTGACAATTGCTGTAGACGGCTTTTGCCAAAATGTCTCCGCCATTGACAACATCTCCTCCGCCTTCGAAAGCGAGGGGAAAGATGTGACAATAATAAGCGTTCCTGACCTTATATCCGGCCTTTGGAAAGACCGCCCGGAAATCCCCGTGAGCCCTGTTATCACCCTCGGAGACGAAGAAGTGGGAGAATCGAGGGAGAAAAAGCTCATCTGGATAAGGAAGTTCCTGATGGCCAAGGGTTGCGATGCAATTCTTCTTTCCTCCCTGGACGAGATAGCTTGGCTTCTCAATGTCCGCGGAAACGATATTGAGTATAATCCTCTCGTCATCTCGTACCTCCTCGTAACGATGGAGACGGCGGAATGGTATGTCAGAAAGTATCCATTCACAGCCCCGGACGAAGAAAGCAAAGACAGTTTCTATGAGATAGCTGCCGACGGAGTAGTAATCAAAGACTACTCCGACCTAGAATTGACTCTCGGAGGAATGCTTGAGATCGAATCCCTTGAAAGGATATTCGTCGACCCTTCGACGCTCAACTATCACGTATATAAATTACTGCTTGACAACGGATTGGGAGCATCAGTCGCGGAAGGTCCTTCGCCGGTGCCTCTCCGGAAATCGGTAAAGAACTCAGTGGAGATTGAAGGTATGAGAGAAGCCCATCTGGAGGATGGACTTGCAATGGAAAAATTCCTCTGGTGGCTTGAAAATCAATTGGTTCTAGGAGAGAGAGTAGACGAGTGGGATGCGGCAAGAAAGCTTGACAGCCTCCGTGCCCAAATCCATGGATACCGAGGCAACAGTTTCGAAACAATCTCCGCCTATGGGGAGAACGCCGCTCTGCCCCACTATGTCACCCCTAGGAACGGCTCGGCTGTACTCGAAAGGCGAGGCCTCTACCTGGTTGATTCAGGAGGACAGTATCTGTTTGGGACAACTGATCTTACCAGAACCATCCCCTTAGGCCCTTGCTCTGCCCTTGAAAAAGAGGATTATACGCTTGTCCTTAAGGGACATATCGACCTTGCCAAAGCCGTCTTTCCGAAAGGGACTGCCGGCTGCCAGATTGACGCTCTCGCCCGCAACCCCCTGTGGGCGGCGAAACGTAATTTCGGCCATGGGACAGGACACGGGGTCGGGTACTTCCTATGCGTCCATGAAGGGCCGCAGGACATTCGGCAGAATTTCAATTCACAGCCTTTGCTTCCCGGAATGATAACTTCCGACGAGCCCGGAATCTACAGAGAGGGCTTTCACGGCGTCCGGCACGAGAATCTCCTCCTCTGCCGCGAAGAAGGGACCAACGAGTTTGGATCATGGCTGTCTTTCGAGACCCTTACCCTTTGCCACTACGACACATCGGCTCTTGTCCCAGGGCTTCTTTCCGAAGAGGAGAAAGACTGGCTGAATGCCTACAATGAAATGGTTTTCCGCACCTTGTCTCCCTCTCTTCCCGGAGAAATTTCCCGCTGGCTGAGAGAAAAAACAAAAAATATTTAGATAAATCGCTTGCGATATAAATTTAAGCGCTCAATAACAAAGGCGTAGAAGTAGACTTCTCGCAGTACGAAGGGAAGGTTCTGCTCATAGTTAATACAGCTTCCAAGTGTGGATTCACACCTCAGTACGACGAGCTCGAGGCCCTCTACAAGAAGTACAAGGACCAAGGTCTGGTTATTATCGGATTCCCTTGCGACCAGTTCGCCCACCAGGAGCCCGGCACCAACGAGGAGATTGCAGAATTCTGCAGGATCAATCATGGTGTGACCTTCCCGCTGATGGCGAAAATCGAGGTGAATGGAAAGAATACCCACCCGATCTACAAATACCTGAAAGAGGCGGCAAAAGGAAAACTCGGGAATTCGATTAAGTGGAACTTCACAAAATTCCTCATCTCAAGGGATGGAGAAACCGTGCGCCGTTTCGCTCCTACCGATACTCCCGAGTCCTTCGAGAAAGATATTGTCAGCCTGCTTTAAGCATTCAGCTCGTCTGCATCCTTGATGAAGCGGGCGATATCAGCGTCAGAAACAGTATAGTCCTGAAGGTTCCCCTCAAGGTACTGGTCGTAAGCGCTCATATCGACAAATCCATGACCGGAGAGGTTGAAGAGAATTGTCTTCGCCTCGCCGGTTTCTTTGCACTTAAGGGCCTCGCGGACGGTAGCAGCTATTGCATGGCAGCTCTCGGGTGCGGGAATGATTCCCTCAGTCTGAGCAAAGAGGATACCAGCCTTGAAGCTCTCATTCTGCTGAATATCAACTGCTTCCATAAATCCATCCTTCATCAGTTGGGACATAATTACACCTGCTCCATGATAGCGAAGACCGCCGGCATGGATATTGGCTGGCTTGAAACCGTGGCCTAGGGTGTACATCGGAAGAAGGGGAGTGAGCCCGGCCTCATCACCGAAGTCATACTCAAACTTTCCTCTGGTAAGCTTCGGGCAAGCCGAAGGTTCGGCTGCGATGAACCGAGTCTTCTTGCCTTCAAGAATATTGTGCCTCATGAACGGATAAGCGATGCCGCTGAAGTTGGAACCACCTCCAAAACAAGCGATTACCATATCTGGATACTCGCCTGCCATCGCCATCTGCTTCTCGGCCTCAAGGCCGATAATGGTCTGGTGGAGACATACATGATTGAGGACCGAACCAAGGGTATATTTACAATTCGGAGTGGTCACTGCCAGCTCGATAGCCTCGGAAATCGCACATCCAAGGGATCCGTTGTCATTGGGATTGCGGGTGATTATATCTTTTCCGGCACGGGTGGACATGGACGGAGAAGGGGTAACCGCCGCACCGAAGGTCTGCATTATAGATCGGCGATAAGGCTTCTGGTTGTAACTGATTTTCACCATATAGACGGCACATTCAAGGCCGAACTTCTTAGCCGCATATGAAAGTGCGCCTCCCCACTGGCCGGCACCGGTCTCTGTGGTAATATTGGTAATTCCCTGCTGCTTGGCATAATAGGCCTGAGCAAGTGCGGAATTGAGCTTATGCGACCCGGCGGGACTGACACTCTCGTTTTTGAAATAAATATGGGCAGGAGTGCCAAGAGCTTCTTCGAGCTCATAAGCCCTTACAAGAGGGGTGCTGCGATAATAGGTGTACTGCTCGAGAACCGGCTCAGGAATATCAATCCACTCATGGGTGGTATCGAGCTCCTGATTGGCACACTGCTCGCAAAAGATAGGATAGAGGTCTGACGCTTTCAAAGGTTCCCGCGTAGCAGGATTAAGGATGGGGAGAGGCTTGTTGGGCATAATCGCCTGGATGTTGAACCATTGAGATGGAATCTCGCTCTCGGGGAGAATGAATTTTTTCTGTCTCATAATCGTTTGTTATTGAAGTGTTTTTGTTTCCGAGTACAAAAAAGCGGCACGCTGTAAGTCAACGTGCCGCTTTTATATTGCATACGGTGATACGACTTACAGCTATAGACTGCAAGCGCGCCACCAATTGTTGTTCAATACATTACGCATACCACTTGCAAATATTGAGATTAAAAATCATATATGCAAGGATTTTTTCATTTTTTTAATAGCGGAAAAATTATGATTGTTGAGAGAAACGAATTATATTTGCATACTTGAAACAAATCTGAAACAAGCAAATAGTTATTATAATGGCGAATTTTCTCACATCTTCTATCGGAAAGAAGTTCATCCAGAGCATAAGTGGAGCTTTCCTTATCATCTTCCTTATTCTTCATGGCGTAATTAACTTCTTCTCTGTCATCGACACATTCAATGGCAAATACGGAGTTGCCGCCCTCGACGACAAACTCTTCACTGCAGGCGACGGACTCTACAAGCTAGGGTGCGATTTCATGTCCACTCCGATTATCGACATCATGGTCCCTATCCTCGCCCTCGGCTTCCTTATCCATATCTGCTATGGAATTTACCTCTCTGTAGAAAACTACAAGAAAAGAGGCGGTGTCAAGAGATATGAGGTAGCCAGCAAGGCAAAGGCTGATTCCTGGTCTGCAAAGAACATGTTCGTTCTCGGTATCATTATTCTTGGACTTCTCGCCTTCCATCTCTCCCATTTCTGGGCTAAGATGCAGCTTCAGGAGTTCATGGGAAAGGAAGCCATCAACAACCCCTATGCCCTCCTCAACCTGACCTTCGGCAACATCTGGATGCTCATCCTCTACATTATCTGGTTTGTTGCTCTCTGGCTCCATCTGAACCACGGTTTCTGGAGCATGTTCCAGTCTATCGGTTGGAATAACAAGAACTGGCTCAAGAGGCTCAAAGTTATCAGCGTCATTGTAAGCACTCTGATTGTCCTCCTCTTTGTAGCTTCTGCTATCAACGCCTTCCTTCAGGCGAATTTCATCCACTCCCCTCTGACTCTTTAGTACAGAGCCCGGACATGTAATATATTCCGTGGAAAGCGTAAAAGCTTTTCACGGATTTTCATTATATTTGCAAGAATAGCGAAATAAAGTGGATATATGTATAAAAGAGTATTGCTGAAGCTCAGCGGAGAAAGTCTCGGCGGGCACGAAGGAAAAGGGCTCGATACGGCAAGCCTTGATGCTTATGCAACAGAGATAGCGACAGCGGCAAAGGCCGGCCTTCAGATTGCCATAGTCAACGGGGGAGGCAATATCTTCCGCGGACTCCAGGGAGTGGGGAAGGGTTTCGACCGCGTGGACGGTGACAAGATGGGAATGCTTGCAACTGTCATCAACTCTCTGGCCCTTTCTATGTTCATTAAGGATAAGGGCGTTGACGCCAAGGTGTTTACAGCAACCCCTATGCAGCCTATTGCCGAATACTACATGAGAGATAAGGCCGTAAAGGTTCTCGAAGAGGGCGGAGTCGCTCTTATTTCCGGTGGTACCGGCAATCCTTTTTTCACCACCGACTCCGGAGCCGCCCTCCGCGCGCTTGAAATTGGAGCCGACGCTTTGCTGAAAGGCACGAGAGTTGATGGTGTCTACACCGCCGACCCTGAAAAGGACCCGAATGCGACCAGATATGACGCTCTCACCTTCGACGAAGCGATCTCGAAAAAGCTAAAGGTTATGGACCAGACCGCTTTCGCTCTTTGCTCGGAAGGAAAGATGCCAATCATTGTCTTCGACATGAACTGTCCCGGCAACCTTACCAGGCTCCTCAAAGGGGAAAAAGTAGGGACACTTGTACACGTATAACAACTAAAATCCAATAGAAAATGTTACCAAGAGCCAAAGAAATCGTAGACGCTGCGGATCTGAAAATGCAGAGTGCAGTGGACTTCCTCGAAGAGGACCTCAAGACCTACCGCGTCGGAAAGGCCAATCCTTCGATTTTCAACGGTGTCTCTGTCGATTACTACGGCATGCAGACCCCTCTTGCCCAGGTGGCGTCCATCAGCACACCGGATGCAAAGACTATTGTAATCCAGCCATGGGAGCGTACAATGATTCAGAAGATTGAGAAGGCGATTCTCGACGCCAATGTCGGCCTCACCCCTTCCAACAACGGGGAAATCATCCGCTGCATCGTTCCCGCTCTTACGGAAGAGCGCCGCCGCGAGCTCATCAAGAAAGCCAAGAACGCCGGGGAGACCTCCAAGGTGACTGTCCGCGGAGCACGCCGTGACGGCATCGACGCCCTGAAAAAAGCCCAGAAGAATGAGGGCCTCACAGAGGACGGCGAGAAAGAGGGAGAGGAAGAGCTCCAGAAGATCACCGACAAGTGGGTGAAGAAGGTTGACGAGGTCATTGCCGCCAAGGAAAAGGAGATTCTGACGGTCTAAAACAGACCCCCCGCAACAGGGCAGAAGCTCATCAAACTCTTAAAGGTAAGGAATTTTGAAAAATTTTCCTTACCTTTGCTTATTGATAAAATATATTAATATGGCAGATTCTGCGAAAAAAGTCCTGTTCGTCAGTTCCGAGATTTTCCCCTATGTCCCGGAAAACGGTATTTCCCATATGGGAAGATACCTTCCTCAGGGCATTCAGGAGCGGAAAATGGAGATCAGATCCTTCATGCCGAGATATGGTTGCATCAATGAAAGAAAGAACCAGCTCCATGAAGTCATCCGCCTTTCCGGTATGAACATAATAATAGGAGATGTCGACCGTCCTCTCGTAATCAAAGTAGCCTCGATCTCAGCAGCGAGACTTCAGGTCTATTTCATTGACAACGAAGACTATTTCAAGCGAAAAGCCATATATACCGATTCTGAGGGCAATTTCTTCAAAGACAACGGCGAAAGGGCTATCTTTTTCGCCCGTGGCGTGCTCGAGACAGTGAAGAAGCTTCGCTGGGCTCCCGACATTATCCACTGCCAGGGCTGGATTTCCCATATTCTTCCTCTCTACCTTAAAAAAATCTACAGGGATGATCCTATTTTCTCAAGCAGCAAAATCGTCCTTTCCCTGTTTGGAGACACCCCGAAAGAGAAATTCAGTCCCGATTTTGCCGAATTAATACTCTGCGGAGGGATCTGCAAGGAGGATGTCGGCCTTGACGCAGAGGCGGGTGGCATAGAACTTGCTCAACTTGCCGCGAGATATTCCGATGGTGTTATCTTCGGATCTGCAGATGTCGACCCGTCTTTAGAGAAGGCTGTAGAGGCTCTCGGCCTGCCGACGCTGCCGTTCAATGAAAAAGAGATTGCCGACGGTACATATTTCGATACGTACAAGGGCTTTTATGATAAACTGTAGCAATGAAGTCAGCTAAAATTGCATTTTCGGCACTTTTCGCCTCACTTTGCATTTCATCCTGCATAAGCGTCAATACAGAGCTTGGCAGAGACCTTATAGATACAAATCAACGATTCGACGTATATACGGAGACCTTCCCGGTTGAAGATATCTCCCTGAAAATGGCGGATAGTCTTTCCGGCTACTCTGACACGAGGATAACAATTGGCGCGATACGCGATAAAGAAGCCGGTCTGACGACAAGAAGCAGTGCCTTTACGCTTGTTCCCGCACTTGACACTCTCGATTTCGGAACTAATCCCAAAGTGCTCAAGTTCCGTTTCCATACCGCTATTGATACAGTCAACCTCCAGAGCGAAAGTCAACGCTACATTCTCCAGAATGTCAATGTCTATGCACTCACGGACACTATTGACAACAAAAGCATAAATGCCGAGCCGCGCCATTCCGCAGAGACAATCACCTACGGGACCCCGGTATTCAACGGCACTGACTCCCTCGCCTTCGACATGACAAGGGAGTTTGGAGAAAAGTATATCAAGGCTATCCAAGAGCTCGAAGACAAGGATCACATAATCGACTCTGTCTTCTCGCATTTCACGGCAAAACTTCCCGGAATCTATGTCACTATGGATCCTCCGACAGGATATGGAGGAAGAATCAATCTTTTTGAGCTTTCCTGCCTAAGTGCAAACAGCGGTTCCTACTACCGCAACAGCAATGAGGCCATTCTGACAATCAGGAGCACATATAATGGCGTCCAGAAGGATACTTCCTTCCTGTTTATAGCAGGGGAGCCTACCTTCTATGACGAGAGAGAATATGTGAAAAACAATTCAAAGTTCTACCAGTACGCATTCAACCACACGACCCATGAGACCGCATCTCTGGAAGGAAAAGTTGATGGAAAGACAATGCTGGTAGAAGGTGGTGGTGGACTCAAGCCTGTGATTTCAGCGGAGTCAATCAGGGATAAAGTCAGAGAGAGTATACTTTCAAAAGGCGCAGATCCCGAAAAGGTAATTATCAACAAGGCGACCCTCATCCTTCCTTTTGAAGAGCCTGAGGATTATCTTGAGTACGAGTCCTTCCCTACCGTTCTGAGTCCAACTGTTTGGATTAATTCATCATTTGCAGGACTCTATGACGCTTCTTCTTCAACAGAGAATCAAGGCGATATTAATCGCTCCCTGAGCGCATACCAGCCGGATATTACCCACCATCTCCAGGAAATAATCCGAAAATCAAACGACGACAGAATCGATGATTATGATATCTGGTTCCTGACTGTCCATACGGAGACAGAGGAGACAAGTTCCGGTCTTACCGAAGAACAGAGCCGCTATTATCAGCAACTGGCGTATGCCAATTACTACAACCAGCTCTACGGAGACTATGGTGGCTACGGTGGTTACGGCGGCTATGGGTACGGTGGCTATGGATACGGTGGTTATGGATACGGTGGTTATGGATACAACAACTACTACAACTACATGATGATGTCTTCCATGTACTCCAACATGTACAGTAATAAGGTGACCACAAGCCAGGAACTAGACAAAGACCGCTTCTATAAAATTCACCTCTACGGCCCCGCCAACGACGAGAACACCGCAAACATAGAGCAGCGTATTGTCCCGAAACTGAGAGTGACTTACTGCATTCCGAGAGAATAAATAGAAAGAGGTCGACTAAAGGGTCGGCCTCTTTTCAACGTTTTAATACTTCTGGATATTAACCGAGTTTTTCTTCTACTTTCTGAATAGCATCTGCTACTGTCGCGATACCGCTGGTTTCCTCATCAGGAATCTTGATTCCGAAAACCTTCTCGAATTCCATAAGGAGCTCGACGGTGTCAAGCGAATCTGCGCCGAGGTCATTGGTGAAGTTGGCGGACTCGGTAACTACTGATTCTTCAACTCCGAGCTTGTCAACGATAATGTCTTTGACCTTCTTTACGATTTCTTCGTGAGTCATGATAAATTAAATTTTAGTTTATAATATTAGTATACGTTTTTGCACATTAATGTTGCAAATTTAGAAATAAAAAATCTAAAAAACAAAATCAACAGCAGGATTGGCTTTCCGTAGATATTTCCGCTTCAGGATCTTCATGCGACAGTTTGAGCCAAATCCTGATACCGTTGAGAGAGTTAAGCAGATAGAAGCAGTACTTGATAAGCATAACGGCCGTATACGTCTCAGCGCCGGGGCTCATTAGCCTATTAATCCATAAAAGTATGGAGAAGACGTTGACGGCGGTCCAGATATACCACTGCTCCGCAAAAGCAAGCGACAGGAGAACCTGTCCGATTATATTCAATACTACGACGGACGCGTCCAGAGCAATCTTTGCCGAATCTATCGATTCGATCCTGCCGGCTTTCAGCTGCGCGGCATCTATCCAATAAAGAATGCCGAAGCAAAGGGCTGTCCCCAGGACAGCAGCTGCGGCGACATATAGCCACTGGCGGCCTGAGAGACGCCTTGCACGGACTTTATGTCCCTTATGGGCTCCTCTTTTTCTCCACTGCCAAATACCCACGAACTGCATCGGAAGGAAGTACAGGATATGCTGGAGGAAGATTCCGATATTGCCGCTGTCAAGATTGGTCCATGCGCAAATCACCACATCAAGGACACCGAAAACGAAAGTAAGGATATTACCATTCGCGGAAAGGACGGTGTTGCAGACGCCCATCACGGCTCCTACTGTGAAGATTATCGTCTTCCACAAGCTTTCATCGGCAGAGCCGGCCTTGAAGATGTTCACATAGAGCACCGCCGAGAGCATTCCAACCAAGATGAACGCGTTGAACCAAAAATTGAATCTGTCAGTTTTTTTCATAATTTAAATGTTCCTTGATGCGCTTGGCAAGTTCCGTGCCGACTTGATCGGCGATATCTTTTTCTGATGCGGCAGCCACCCTTGCGACGCTGCCAAAATGGAGTATAAGTCTCTGCTCCGTCTTCTCGCCAACTCCTTTTATCTCCCGGAGGGCGGAATGAATCTGAGATTTGCTTCGGAGATTCCGGTGGAAGGTGATTCCGAAGCGGTGAGCTTCGTCTCTTATATGCTGAAGGACTTTAAGAGCCTGCGAATTACGGTCTATGAAAAGAGGATAAGGATCTCCGACGCGAATAACCTCTTCGAGCCTTTTGGCAAGGCCTACGACTGTCAGCTTTTCTGTCAGACCGAGTTCTGCTAATGCCTGGTAAGCAGCATCTAGCTGCCCTTTTCCTCCATCTATCACTATGAGCTGCGGAAGATCGTCGGGCGCTTCCGCCATCAGGCGGGAATATCGGCGGTTGACGACTTCCTTCATGGATGCGAAATCGTTGGCACCAATGACTGTTTTGATTTTGAATTTACGATAATCCTTCTTGGATGGCTCCCCGTTCCGGAAAACGACGCAAGAAGCAACAGGATTGGTCCCCTGGATATTGGAGTTATCAAAACATTCCATATGGACGGGAAGTTCCTCCATCTGAAGCGCCTTCCGAAGGTCTTCCATTACCCCTTGGCGGAAAGCGTCCGGATCGGTATGCTCCTTTTGACGAAGAGTATTGAAATGGAACTCCTTGGCGTTTTTAGCGCTTAGTTCGAGAAGAGCGAGTTTGTCACCCTTAAGAGGGATCTTGAACTCTATGCCATCAATCTCCACATCAGGAAGGAATGGGACTATGACCTCCTTGGAAAGAGACCCGAACTTCGATTCAATCTCAGCGATAAAGGCGCTGAGGACGCTCTCCCTGGTCTCCTCGATATTGGTTTTGAATCCGAGATTGAGAGACTGGATAATAGATCCTCCCCTGATTCTGAGAAAATTCCCGAACGCATCCATACCGTCGAAGACAAGAGAGAAAACATCGGCATTGGTAGAAGCCACCGATGTAATGACGGATTTTGAATAATGCTTTTCGAGAGACTGGATCTTGTCTTTATAGATCTGCGCGGATTCAAAGTCCAAAGACTCTGCGGCCTCCTGCATCAGGGCCTTATAGTGCTGGATTATCTCTCCGCCGCGGCCTGTAAGCAGCCGGACAATCTCATCGATCCATCCATTATACTCATCCTTCGACACCTTTCCTATGCAGCAGCCCTTGCAGCGGCCGATATGGAAGTCAAGGCACGGACGAAATTTGTGCTTAAGGATAGCCTCAGATGTAATTTTAAGATTGCAACTTCTCAGAGGATAAAGTTCCTTAAAGAAATCCACAAGATTCCGGGCATGCATCACAGAACTATACGGACCGAAATAGCGGTTACCACGAGACTTGTCCACCCTTCGGGTAATGAACACCTTCGGGAACTCATCGCCTGTCACGCAGACCCAGGGGTACGTCTTCGAATCTTTGAGAAGAATGTTGTACTTTGGCTTATACTGCTTGATAAGATTGTTCTCCAAAAGGAGGGCATCCGCCTCGGAATCGACCACAGAATACTGCGCGTCGGCGATTTTCGCAACGAGAGCACGGGTCTTGGCATTGAGCCTCTCCTGCGGAACGAAGTACTGGGCAACCCTCTTATGGAGATCCTTAGCCTTCCCCACATAAATAACCTTTCCCTCGGAGTCATAGTATCTGTAGACTCCGGGGGAATGGGGGAATAACGCTATTTTTTCTTTTACCGTCACTTCGAAAGAGCCTCTCCGACAGCTTTGCCAATCTCGGCACCACGAAGATTACGCTCTATGATGGTCCCGTCAGGACCGAAGAGAATTATATGGGGAATACCCTCGATTCCATAGAGCTTGGTCGGAACCTTCTGGGCATTGATAATCTGATTCCACTCAATCCCGAGCTCCTTGGCAGCCTGGACCGTTGCCTCCGGATTATCCCAGACAGCTACGCTGAGCATATCGAATTTATCTCCATGATATTTCTCATAGACCTCCTTGAGATTCGGCATTTCCGCCTTGCAGGGGCCGCACCATGAAGCCCAGAAATCTACGAGGACATACTTTCCCTTGCCGACATAGTCGGAGAATTTCACTGTTGAAGCCTCCGGGTTCTCGAGATCCTGAACGACTGTGAAATCCTTAAACATCTTTCCCTTTGCCGTTTCGCTACGAACAGAAAGGACCTCTGAGAGCCCAGCGATATCGGGAAGTTTTTTCACTTTGTCCGAAAGGCCATCGATAATAGAGATCATCTCTTCATCATCGACATCCATGTTCTGGAGAGCGACGACCGCAAGCAGATTCTCAGGATTGGCCTTGATTATTTCGCGGCATTTATCATTGAGCTCTTTGATTGCCTCTGAATAGATTTCTCCCTCTTTTTCTTTCCTTTCTTCAGGAGAGAGGGAAGAATCTTGCCTTACTGCAGCATTGTTCTCATTGTATTCTTTCATGAATTCCTGAATCCATGAAGCAAACTCATCAAACTTCTTCTGAACGGAGATCTTCGGTTTGTCAGAGTCAATATCTACCTGATACTCATCTCCAAAATTGACAGTAAGGGTCGTCCCGTCGGGGATTAAAGAAGCGCCATGGTCCTCAGACTCTATATTAAGCATCGAAAGCACGTCTGTAGGCACTTCCACTTTGAAAGAATGGGACACCGGGTCAGTTGCAACTATAGTATCTATCTGGCCGGGGAGGACAAGGTGCACCTCATCAGGGAGTTTACTGCCGAACTGCCCGATAATTGTCGTTGTGGCAGACGGTTTGCTCGTGCAGGAAGCAGCCAGAACAGCTACTGCCGCAATAAGGAGGGTTCTGATTTTCATCTTATTACACGTGTTGATTGACAAAGCAAAGATACTACTTTTTCTGCAATCTCCGTATCCTTCTCATAAGAGTCAGGATGATGCCGTAAAACGGCAGGGAAGTGGTGACATTGCGAACGCCCTCTGTGATAAGGGTCGACGGAGAGTAAAAATCCTGAGCCTTATCAAACTTCCTCTTGAGGAGATCGGCCTTTTTGTCTATCTTCTTTTTGTTGGCCCGAAGGGCTAGATCAATCTCCTCAATAGTCTTTATCTTTCGGTAATCAGGCTTCATTCTAGTCTTCCTCCCCGAAGAAAATCCGTATGAAAAGACGCACGAACTGTCCCTGGAACAACTTGTCTTTCAAGAGGAAAAGTACAATTATAGCGATAAGATTCACTCCCGCTACAATAAATGCAGCGGCAGCATAACTGCCCATGCGCTCCCCTATCAGAAAAATGATTCCGAGAGAGAGAACAAGAACGAAAGATGTAAATATACCGAGGATAAGTATAAGCGAAAGAAGCTTTGAAACGGTCAAAGAGAGTCCCTTCACGGACCTCAACTTGAGATCGTCAAGCTTGAGATCGACATATTCCTTGGCATCTGAGGCAATGTCCTCGATCGGTCTTGTAAAATCGCTCATTCTGAAACTTGAGATTCTTCTGCCGTTTCCTGCGTCGGCTCTTCTTCTTCAGCGAATGCCTTCTCCCATTCTTCAAGCTTGGCACGAACTCTTTTTCTGGTTTCCGAACCTTTCTCGGGAGCGAGAAGAACACCGAGAATAGCTCCGGCCGCAATGCCGGTCACGAGTGAAAAAAATGTCTTTCCTTTCATTGTTCTGAAGATTTAAATAAGTTCTCTGATAACATTGTCCGCGACGAAAAAATAGTCTTCTCCGATTCGGAGACGGCCTTCTCCGCAGGAGACCAACATGCCTCCGGACACCAAATTGTCCAAAGATTCAGGACTGCAATTTTCATGCAAGAAATCCTCTGTCAGTCCCTTGTCAGTCCGAAGTCCAAGCATCAGCTTCTCGACCCGGATATCCTCTGCTGACAGGACTTCCTCTTCGAAAGTATAGCCAAATATTGATTCGGAGTTCCATCGGCGCACTCTGCCGTCAAAAGAGTGGGCTCCGGGGCCGAAACCGACATAGGGCACCCGCCTCCAGTAGGCGCTGTTATGGAGAGCCTCCTTTCCGGGTAGAGAGAAATTGGAGATTTCGTAATGATGATACCCGGCCTCGCGGAGTCTCTTGCAAAGGAGGTTATATTGAAAAGAGCAATACTCCTGAGGGGCCTCCTTGAAAAGGCCTTTCGAGAAAAGGGAAGCAAGATGACTGCCTTCTTCTATTGAAAGCTGGTAACAAGAAATATGCTCCGGAGCAAGGCTCAAGGCCTTTTCTATAGTTTCTTCCCATAGTTTCTCCGTCAGCATCGAGAATCCGAAGATAAGATCTATCGAGATGTTGTCAAATCCCCCTTCGCGAAGCATATGGAAGGCTTCTTCGGCTCTCTCTGCATTATGCCTTCTGTTCATCCAGCGGAGAATCCTGTCATCAAAGGACTGCACTCCCATACTGATTCTATTCGCCCCAAGGTCTCTCAGCCCTTCGACATATCCGGGCCCTTTTTCAATGATATCTTCTGGATTTACTTCAATGGTAAATTCTTGGTATGGACCCTTACCGATAGATGAAACTATCTTTTTGAGTACAGAAAGGGGCGGTACCGAAGGGGTACCGCCTCCTATGTAAAGAGTGTTGACTTCGTCCGTTATCTCTTCCTTCCTTCCGGCGATTTCCCGGCAGACCGCGTCAGCATACCTCTCGAAATCCTCATCCGAAGCTATCTCGGAATAGAAATCGCAATAGGTGCAGAAACTCCTGCAGAAGGGAATATGGACGTAAATCACTGCCTTCTAACGAAGCATGAGCTCAGACTTGCCTACAAGGCCCTTCGTCGTATAAGCCTCAACTGTGTAGATACCCTTTGAGAAAGCTCCGGTATCCTTGACATAGATGCTGAGTTCAACCTCGTTGCCCTCATAATCCACCTCTCTGGATGCAGTTGCCTGCAGCGCTTCGTCACCGACGTTAAAACTGGTAGAGCTGCTGTTGAGAAGGAGAATTCCCTCAGGATCCTTAACCCTGATGTAGACCCTTACAGGGCCCCTTTCGGCCAGTTCGTTCTCGACAAGCGAGAGGGTGGCGATAAGATACTGCACCCTGCTGCTTCGGTCTGTAACCCTGTCTGAGCCGTTGTATGCCTGGAGAGACAGGCCTCTGGCCTTGATAACAGATCCTGCAGCAACCCTGTCGGAAAGCTGATCCACTTTCTGGGTAAGCTCAGCATTGGCTCTCTTTGATTCGGCGGCTTCCTGACGTGCTGCGGCCGCATCGGCTGTAAGTTTCTTGTTCAGCGTATTGAGAGAGTCAATCTGGACTATATATCCCTTCATTATCGAACGTAGGGTGCCGAGTTCCTTTTCATACTGGCGGATCTTGGCGCGGTTGGTCGCTTCAGTCTTCTGGAGCTTTTCGATAAGGAGGGCAACCTGCTCACGGGAAGTATCGAGCTGGCTGTTGATGTTCTCATAATCGGAACTCAAGGTCGCGAAATCGTTCTGCAGAGCGAGCATCTGCTCGGTAAGGTCCGCCTTTTCGACTTCGAGCTCTTTAACGAGTCCGGATTTCTGATTGAGGAGGTATCCGAGAGCCGCTGCGAGTAGTGCCGCCACAGCGACAAGCACCCACATTAGGGTCTTCAGACCACCATTTCTTTGTTTCTTTTCACGCTCTTCGCGTTCGATTCTCTCGAGGGGATCTTCTGCCATAATCTAAGGAAATTTATTTATGCAAAGTTAACATATTTTGCTAATTTTGTGCCATACCAATGTCCATTCATATGAAATACCTTAGGCGCGCAGTAAAATACTTTATCCAGATGACCTTCGTCGTTGTCATAATCATGGCGGCTCTGATGCTGCTCGGGGTGGTCAGTCCGGATATCAATGTCGCTTTCCGCAGCGGCTGGAAATCAGTTTGGATGATTCTCGGCGTCCTTGCGTGTATTTCCGCAATCTACCCTAACTTCGGCTACTCGGCGAGGGATCTTGCCGTTCCGGGAGAATTCAGCGACCTTCGGGGCAAGATTATTGAATACATGGAATCCAAAGGCTATGTCCTTTCCGACGAAGACGGTGAAAACCTTTCTTTCCGACTCTCTTCCCCCTTCGGCAAGATGACAAGAATATGGGAAGATACTATTTCTTTCACCCGGGAGCTCGGAGGATTCTCTGTGGAAGGAATTACAAGAGACATCGTCCGCATTGTCAGCGGACTCCAATATAAACTAAGAGGCAATGAAGACTGATACCCAGAAATTCAAGACTGTGGCCACATTCCAGGACGCAATGGCCGCCCGCATTACTGCCGGCATGCTCTGCGACAACGGCATTCCAGCCGATGTCTTCGGAGCTGATTCGACCTATCCTTCTCTCGGATACATCAAGCCGATAGAGGTAAAAGTGAACGAAAGCGACTATGATGAGGCTATGAGCATTCTCGCGGCCTCGCAGAGCGCAGAATAGAATTCCTCTCCATAAGCGTCTATAAGGGGTTCCTTAAGGAACTCATAGACCCTTATGCCTTCGCGCCGACCTTTTTCGAAGGCGTCTTTGCAGATATTCCATCGATGGAGATTGAGTCCGACCTTGCCTCCCCCGAGGTCCACGGCCCTTATCGGATAGAGCCTGCAAGAAATCGGCTTTTGGAAACGGCACTTCCCTTGGAAAAAACATTTCTCTATTGAGCAGAACAGGCTTCCGTCAGAAGAGAAATGCGTAAACGCACATTCCTCGGTCCCCCCGACAACAGGAGTGACCAGGTCGCCGTCCCTGTCGATTTCGAAAAAGCCCTTTTCCTTGACAGCCTGCTTTCCTCTTTCGCTCATTAGGTCGGAATACACCGGATAATCCCTTTCCAGCAGTTCCAGTTCTTCCTCTTTAAGCGGAGCGCCGCTGTCGCCGATCACGCAGCAGCAACCTTTGCAGACAGGGTAGTCGCAGGCAAAGTATTCCATTATCACATCCTCTGAAACGAGGACATCACCTATCTGGATGATTGTTCCGTAGTCCCGTGCGCTCATTCCACCATCATTTCTACCCTTGGTCCTCCCTGTAGGGATTTGAGAATATTTGTAATCCTGCCTGAATCTACCGCTCCGATAGTATCTTTATACTTCGTAACGAAATCCTTCCCCATGCAGTAGCGGGCGACTACAGCGTCTACGACAGTCTTTGGAGCACCGGTCTCCGCGGCAGTCCTGGCTGTAACAAGATTCTTGTATGCTGCAAGGTCCCCCTTTGAAACCGGCTTGGACGCGGCTTCTGAAAGCGCTTTCTTAACTGCGGAAAGAGCTTCCGGAAGAGTCGCATTGGTAACGGATGACGGCATGCTACCCTCCGGAAGGGGATAGACTGCAATATGGAGATTGTACCTTTCCTCGGGGTAGGAGAAATATTCTCCATTTAAAGAATAGCTCATCCCAAGAGGCACCAGCTCGCGGGAAAGATACTTCCTAAGTACTTCCAAGGCCATTGGAGCGGCATAATAATTCTCTCCCGTAAGAGGAATATCCGAAGACATCAGGATATTCAATCCCTTCACGCGTCCATCGAAGTCTATAGATTTCACCCCCGTCGCCGGACGATACTGAACAGACGGCTTCCTCTCGAGTGTATTGAGAGTGCGGAAGCCTCCGAGAGTCTTGCATAGGAGCTTCTTGAGGGCATCCTCATTGATATCCCCGGCTATCACAATAACGCCGTCATTGACCTGCTGAAATCTCTTTGAGAAGAAGATTTCCGCTTTCTCCTGAGTGTCTTTCCCGAGAGCGGAAGAAGATCGGGCAGGAGAGTATTTAAATCCAGGGAACAAACTACTGTACAGGCTGTTATAAATGCCAGAAGCCCTGGAAGAGTCGTACTTTAGAGAAAGTTCTTCGCCCTTTCTGTAATATTCAAAAGCAGAAGGATCCGGTTTTCGCTCATTGGCAATAGCAATCAATGACTTCAATAGGAGAGGGAGTCTGGAAACCGGGGCTGAACCGGATATTATCATATCCTTCACTCCGACCTCCGTATTCATCTCGATTCCGTTGGTAGAGAGCATATTCCGGAAATTATAGCCCTTCATCCCGGCAATTTCCGAGAGGAAGAGCATATCCGGGATAAACCCTCCCTCTCCCTCCTTGAGATCCGGAACAGAGGAAAGACCTCCTGCATTATGGAGGGCATAATTGAACATCCCCCCGCCTCCAATCCTCTTGAAGACGACCTTTATTCCGTTGCTGAAAAGGAACATCTTCCCTCCAGATATGGGATCAGGCTTCTCACTCTTTATCTTTACCTTGGGGAACTTCGCGGCGAGGGAAGCTGTATCACTTCTAGTCTCCAGATACTCGCCGCTCGAAGGCATTGTCGATGCCAGCAGACAGGCAAGATTGTATTCGAATAGGAGTTCGCTTTCATCGAGAGAATCAAGTGGCGCAGCATATTCGATGAATGCGTTCCTCGGATCATCCATCAGAGCCTTCGCTATACCGCTGAAAAAGCCCCTGTCCGTCGTATCGGAGACCATTTTCCCGGCAAAAAGATTCTCTTCCTCGCTGAAAGGGGAAAGAGGGGCGTCGAGAAGGAAAGAGGCAATGCACTTTTCTACATATTCGCCGTTTGTCAGGGGGGCGTTTGCAAGCCTTTTCATATCTGCCGAAAGGATACTCTTGGCATCTGCGAACTCTCCAGGCACAGGGCCATAAGTCCCTATGGAAGAAAGAACGGTCGCTATCGCCTTCATGGCATCAGAGGCATGATCCTTATCCGTACCGACCACTACCGAATACTTTTCGTCTCCTGCCGAATCATCGCTTCCAAGGTGAGATGTTTCTATCCTGTAATATGGGATCCCTGCTGCCGGGAGCATCCTTTCAAGGCGCCTCTGGACGATTACATCAAACTCGCGGGCGAAGATATCCATCACAAGATTTTGAGCCGTGTTCATATATTCCTTCGGAGCCCTGGCAGTTGAATACGTCACTGTAATCTCAGAAAGGTCCCCGTCATCCGTCCTACGGAACACACTAACCGGGGCGACAGAGGGTTCCCAGACATAATCCGACCCCGATCCGGGATAGATTTTCGGCACCATCATGGAGAAAATATCCATCTTCCTCTTGACATCGGCAACATCGACATCGCCGCTTATAATCACCGACTGGCTGCTTCTCGACTTTGACATGAAGTCAAACATATAGAGCAGGGTAGAATCCAGAACAGACTTGTCATAGACAGGGACGCCGTCTATTCTGAAAACTGTGGATCCGTCTCTATCTGTTATTAATCCATCCTGGCGGAATCCGGTCCCCGTCCGGGACATGAAGCCTTCTATCCCTCTTGCCTGCTTTCTGGTTTCGTCCGAAGGGACCTCATCCTTTCTTACGACGGCAAAATCGGCAAAGCCTTTTTCAGAAGAATTCGGGACAACATAATAGACCACTCCGCTTCCTAAAGTACCTTTATTGATGGCTTTATCGGCCTTTAGACGCGGAAGATTCTGCGCTGGCATCATTATTGAAAGTATGAGACCTGCGATAGTTAGAAAAAGTGTTTTTCTCTGTCCCGGCATAGTAAATTACACTATTACTACTGCAAAAATAAAACAAATATTTGCTATTTTTGCAAAATGCGTGCTTTGAAATAATAATGAACAAACCTTTTTAATATTATGAAGAGATTATTTACAGTTCTTGCGGCAGCGATTATGACTGCCGGCGTAGCATTCGCACAGGATGTCGAGACTTTCAACCAGGCGGTTGAGACTTTCAACAATGGAGCAATGGCACTTCAGAATGACAACAAGACCGAGGCTCTGTCCATGTTCAAGCAGGCCCTTACTATTTTCGAGGGTTGTGGAGAAGAAGGTGCTGAAATGGTCGCGAAATGCAAGGAACTCATTCCTTCGACTGTTATTTCGATCGCGAAAGACTTCATCAATGACAAAGAGTTCGACAAGGCCCTTGAGTGCATTGACGAGGCCAAGAAAGTCGCTGCAGAGTATGGAAATGAAGAGGCAGCCACAGAAGCAGCAGAGCTTGTAAGCACTGCCCTCAACAGAAAAGGCGCTTCTCTTGTAATGGCAAAAGATTTCGCAAATGCGATCCCCGTTCTCCAGCAGGTTGTAGAGGCTGAGCCCGAAAACGGACAGGCATTCCTCCTTCTCGGACAGTCCCTCCTTCAGATAGGAAAGACCGACGAGGCTATCGCAGCTCTCAAGACAGCTGCCGCCAACGGAAAGGACCAGGCAAACAAACTTATCGGCTCTACCTATCTCAAGCAGGGTCAGGCTGCAGTAAAGGCCAAGAAATATGCCGAGGCTATCGAGGCTATCGAAGAGGCCAACAAATACATTGACAACGCACAGGCTTACAAACTCCTCGCCGCCGCCAACAGCGGTTCCGGAAAGACCGCTGCAGCTATCGTGGCTTACAAGAAATATCTTGAGCTCGATCCGAAAGCAAAGGATGCCAATAAAGTAATGCTTACCATTGCTGCTACTGCACAGAAAGCAGGAGACAAGGCTACCGCTATCGAGTATTACACAAAGCTCCAGAATGACGCCGAGTTCGGCGCTACCGCAAAAGCGCAGCTCGCAGCCCTCAAAAAGTAAATGAGGTATCTGGAACTGCTATCTCCCGCCAGAGATAAACGTATCGGCATCGCGGCGATTGACTGCGGTGCCGATGCCGTGTATATCGCCGGCCCGGCCTTCGGAGCAAGGGCCGCAGCCGGCAATTCTGTCGAGGATATAGCAGAACTCTGCCGGTACGCTTCTGCCTTTGGGGCAAGAATCTTCGTCACCCTCAATACCATAATATACGAAAACGAGCTGGACGAGGCACTGAGCCTCATGAAAAAAATCGAAGAAGCGGGAGCCGACGCACTCATTGTCCAAGACCCGGCCATAATAGAAATGGCACGCCAAAACGGCCTCAGCATGGCGATGCATGCATCGACCCAATGTGCCATCAGAAGCCCGCAGAAGGCTGTTTTCTATGAAAGCATGGGATTCGGCCGTCTCGTTCTTGAAAGGCAGATGAGCCTCGAGGAAGTCAAGGCCATCAGGGCGGCTGTCAAGGGAGAGCTCGAGTTTTTCGTCCATGGTGCCCTCTGCGTCTGTTACAGCGGTCAATGCTATCTTTCCGAGGCGATTGAGGGAAGGTCCGCAAATAGAGGTGAATGTATCCAGGCATGTCGGAGCCTATATGATCTTGTCGATCAAAACGGAAAGGTTCTCGTAAAGAACAAAGCCCTTCTGTCGCTAAAAGACTATAATCTTCTCTCCAGGATTGAGGATCTGGTCGATGCCGGGGTTGATTCATTCAAGATAGAGGGCAGGCTCAAAAGCGAGACATACGTTAAAAACACCGTTCTCTCATACTCCAAGGCCTTGAATGACCTGGTGGCAAAGCATCCCGAACTATACCGGAGAGCCTCTTTCGGAAGAGTCCGCGGAGGGTTTGAGCCGGATTTGGAAAAGACATTCAACAGAGGATATACTTCCCTTTTCATCGACGGGAAAAGAGGGGAAAAATGGTCATCAATGGACGCCCCGAAATCTATTGGAGAGCCTGTCGGGACTGTCGCGAGAGTCCTTCGCCGGGGCGGCAAAATGACCGTCTCTCTTTCCGGAAAGAAGATAGAGCTTTGTAACGGGGACGGCTTCTCATTCATAGGCCGCAATTCAAGAATTTCCGGATTTAGAGGAGACATAGCCTCATGGCCAAAAATTGAAGGTAAAGACGTTCCGGACCTTCGGGAGGGAATGATCCTCTATCGTAATATCGACGCCTCCTTCGAGAAGGCGGTAATCTCCTCAAAAACGGCAAGGGAACTCGCTGTTTCCGTAAATCTGAATTTTTCGTCTAAAGGAATCATGAAAGCCTCTGCCGTAAGAGAAGACGGGGAGAGGATCGTACTTGATTTTTCCTGTCCGGAAGAGGAAGCTAAAGATGTCGACCGCATGGGGTCAATCCTGAAAGGACAAATCCAGAAAAAGAGCGGGAACTACAGCTTCTCCCTCGGTAAGACGGAAGGAAGGCTTCCGATGATGGGCGCTTCTTTCATAAACTCTGTAAGAAGATCGCTCGCAGAAGCCTTTGAGAAGATTCCGATAAAAAAGATTCCTCTTTTAAGGATCGAGGCTGATGAAAGCGTGAAAAGCGTTCCCGAAATTACTTATAAAGACGACGTTGCAAACAGCCTCAGCCGGGGATTCTACCTCGAAAGGGGAGCAAAGTCTGTGGAAGAGGCCTTTGAACTGACCCACCGGAAAGGAGCCGAACTGATGAGGACAAAATACTGTGTCCGCTATGAACTCGGCATGTGTCCTGTCCATCAAGGGGCCCCGAACTCCGGGACTCTCTTCCTTCTCAACAATGGCAGACGCCTACGCCTCGGTTTCGATTGCAGAGTCTGTGAAATGACTGTTTCCGAAGCCTAAATCAGCTCCAGGACGAGACTCACATCTCCGAAACGGAGAGTCCTACCGGAATACTTTTCTACGAAATTGCGAGTCAGTTGACCCCTCCATACAATGTCATCCCTGGTATTCAGGGGAATCTCCAGGTCAAAGCCATAATTCTTGGAATTGTACTTGACAGTTGCTGAGCATTTCCACGTCGTACGGGATCCACCATCGTCTTCGGTTATAATAAAGGCGCATGAACTGAGATTATCCGTCCACTCCGAAACTATTATTGCATTAAAGGGCATAACTTTATCAACCTGGTTCCTTCTTACCACTATCATAAAATCCGAGACCGTAGGAGAATACACTGCAATCTCCGCTTCTGTTCTGGCATTGAATCCCTCGATAGACCCGCATTTCACAAAGAATTCTGAAGCGCCTGAGAGCCAGGAGTCGTAAGGTCTCATAGCACGGAAGGATCTCAGAATCAATGTTTTGAAATCCTTTTCTGACTTAACTGAAATAGTTCCTCCTCCGCTCCCCCAATCTGGGTCCTCACGGCGAAGCAACTCGATGGTCTTATAGGATGCATCCTCATTGAAATTCACCACCCAGACCGGATTCTTTCGGGCATACTCTTCACTTACCAGTATCTCCTCGCCGGAAAGAGTGTAGCCGACATTCTTCGAGGCTCCGTCAAGAGGATCATAAGTAATGACCGGTAGAGACTCCCCGTCCCACTCGTCGGAATATGGCCAGTATATCTGCATATCCGAATCTGAAAGAGAAGCAAGATATTCTTCCGCTGATCCCCCCTCGGAAGAACGAGTTGAATACCTCTCCCGGACAGCTTCCGCAATCAAATCCTTCAATGGCCTATCATAGACCGTCGGCTCCGACTTTGTAATCTCCTCGCCAACACCGGTCCCTGGCGAAGCGAAAACATTCTTCATCGTATACTCCTCGTCATAACCATTTGCAGTCGAGGTGTTTACTGCACGGGACACCTCTTCCATCTGGCTCGCACCGAGCGGCACCGACGAAAGAAGACGGGCAAGTTCATCCAAAGAAATAGCTTCCTCTTTCCTGTCTTCGGTATGCTTTAGAACATTGTCATCCAACTCTTCGCAAGAGAGGAACGAGACCGCGGCAAGAGCTGCCGCAAAAACCAATTCAATTCTGTACTTTTTCATAGTCTATTCTTTTTGCAAAGTACAGAATAACTATCCGTTTAAAAAAATTATCACACGGATAATTTAAAAATCGGCCTTAGAGCAACCTCTAAAGCCGTTTTTCAAACAAAACGAAGCGAAATTTTTCATAAAAATCGGGGATAATCTCAACTTTTTCGAACCCCTCGTCCCGAAAAACAGCGGCTGTTTCTTCAGAAAAATGCTCATTTATCTCAACTATTCCGAACCCTTTGGGAGCTAAAAGAACTTCCGCCCAATGAGCGATTGCACGATAAGGCGAAAGAGGATCCTCTTCAGAGGTGAAAAGAGCTAAGGCCGGTTCATAGTCGAGTACGTTCCGTCTCATCTGAGAGCGCTCCCGGGGGAGAATATACGGAGGATTCGAAACGATTATATCGAACCGCTCTCTTCCGTAGTCCTTTGGCTCAGAGAAAATGTCTCCCTCATAAAAAGAAGGGGCATTCCCTTCCGAAAACTGGCCCCTGGAGACCTCCAAGGCCTTTTCTGATATATCGACTCCTACAACATCCGACCCGGGAACAGATAGCGACAGTGTCCACGCAATGCATCCTGATCCGGTACAAAGATCAAGGATGCGGGGAGAGCTGAATGCAGAAACGCGGGAAAGAACCTCCCTGCAGAGAACTTCTGTCTCTGGACGGGGGATAAGGGTCGAAGAGTCTACCTTGAAACGCCTTCCCATGAATTCTTCATAGCCTAGAACATACTGGATTGGTTCCCAAGCCCTCAGTCGCTCCAACGAAGACTCCAAAGCCGGAATTTGCGAGGAATCGACTTCGAGGGACGGGTTTATAATGTAGGCATACCTATCCACTCCAAGAATCTCGCTCACCAGAAGGGAAATAATATTTTTAGCCTCACCCTCAGGATAGATTTCCTGAAGGGAAGCTTCCCCCCTGGAGATGAACTCCCTTAAAAGCATCAGGAATTCTCGATTATCGTAGAAAGGAACGAAGTTATATCCATCCCGGCGGCACGGATCATCTTCGGCACCAAAGAAGCATTGGTCATGCCGGGGATAATGTTCACTTCAATGAAATAAAGACCATCCTCGGCTGAAATGTAATCCATTCTGACTACTCCCTTGCACCCGAGGCGCTTGTAGATCATGCAAGTCGTCTCCTGGACCTGGGCGGCGAGAGCATCCGGAATCTCCGCAGGACAGATTTCGCTGCTCTTTCCATTGTACTTGGCATCGTAGTCAAAATACTCGTTCGAGGTTATGATCTCTATGACCGGAAGGGCCTTGACCTCCTCTCCATCAAAATATACTCCGCACGTAAGTTCACGGCCGACTATGGCTTTTTCGACAATGACAGTTTCTCCCTCGGAGAAAGCAAAATTGATTGCCTCGGGAAGGTCTTCCGCCTTCTTTACCTTCGTCACGCCAAAACTTGAACCTCCGTTGGTCGGCTTGACGAAAACCGGCAGCCCAAGCTTCTCTACAGCCTCTTTTGAGAAAGCCTCAACGTCCATTCCCTTGTTAATAAACGCATCCGGAGCGAGTTTTACAAAGTCGAGGTCGCGAAGATAATTCTTGCAGGTAAACTTATTGAAAGCGACCGTCGTAACGAAAGCGCTGCAGCTTGAGAATGGAATACCCAGCATCTCGAAATAGCCTTGGAGAAGACCAGTCTCACCGGGCGCCCCGTGCTGCATTATATAGACATAATCGAATTTTACTTTTTCGCCGAGGACGCTTACGGAGAAATCATTCTTGTCAACTTGCGGGCGCGCGCCTTCCGGGAATGGAATTCTCATCGAATTGGCCTTTCTCATCGCCACAAGAGACCACTCGCCGTGACGCGCGAAAATCTCATAGACGTCATATTTGAATTCATCAATACGGGAAGCGGTGAATTCTCCGCTCCTGCAGGAAACCTCCCACTCCGAGGAATCGCTGCCGTACATGACGGCCACACTCTTGATTTTGGACATATCTTCTATTCGAAATAATAATCTTCAAGTTTCTCAGTTTCTCTATCTTCCTGGCTCATGCCGGATCCGGTGCATCCGATGGACACATCTTCGGGGACAACGAAGACATCTGACGAGGAAATGCCGAGTGTCCCGTCCGCTATGCATTTTTTCATCCACAGACCCCATATAGGAAGAGCCACATTCGCTCCCTGGCCAAGTGCGGTGGAAGAGAAATGGACATATCTGTCCTCGGCTCCCGCCCATACTCCGGCCGTAATCGAAGGGGTATATCCAATGAACCATCCGTCTGAGTTGTCATTGGTAGTTCCGGTCTTTCCGGCAATCTGCCCGGTGAGGCCATACCTTCCGCGAAGCCTTCCCGCCGTACCGCCGTCGACAACCGAGCGCATCATATCAATCATTCGATATGCCGCGCTTGCAGAGATCGCTTCCCTCTTCCTCTCGGGAACCTGGGTAAGGACATTACCCTCCCTGTCTTCTATTCTCGTGACAAAAACAGGGGCGGTATAGATACCTCCCGAAGGGAAGGTATTGTATGCAGTAACCATCTCATAAACAGATAGATCCGCTGCTCCAACGCAAAGCGAAGCGACCGGGTCCACATAGCTCCCGATACCCATTGTACGCATGACCCTTATCATCTGTTCAGGGCCGAACTGTTTCATCAGATATGCAGACACAGAGTTCGAACTCTGGGCAAGGCCCCAGCGAAGGCTGACCATTTCCCCGTTGGCATGAGGGTCCTGAGGACTCCAGGTACGATCTTGATTGACGACAATTATAGGAGGGGTATTGGGGACCATATCGCACTGGGTCATTCCCATCTCCATCGCCAGGGTATACAGATAAGGTTTTATGGTCGAACCGACCTGCCTCTTGCCCTGACGGACGTTATCATACTTGAAATACCTGTAGTTCGGGCCGCCTACATATGCCCTGATATGGCCGGTATTGGGCTCGATAGCCATAAACGCCGCCCTATAGAAAGACTTGTAATAACGAATCGAATCGTCAGGGGTCATGACGGTATCCCTGTATCCCGGCTTCTCCCATGTAAATACCCTCATCTTCTGCGGCTCGGAGAAACTCTTGCGAATCTGTGCATCCGTATAGCCGGAGGCCTTCATCATACGTGTCCTGTCGCTCCAGCGACGGGCCTGATTCATCGCGACATCAATGATTTCCTGACTCGTGTCTGAAGAGAAGGGAGCGCTCTTACGATTCTTGAGCTCGCGCGCGAAAGCCTTCTGAATATTCTTTCCAAGATGCTCAGCCACAGCTTCTTCCGCATACTTCTGCATCTTATAGTTAATGGTAGTATAGATGCGAAGGCCATCCTCGTCGAGATTGTAGGGAGTCCCGTCTGCCTTGGTGTTCTTATTCAGCCATCCGTAGAGGGCATCATCCGCCCAGAGCAGAGAATCGACCCGGTAATCCTCAACATTATTGTAATCAGACCTCTTTGGCATTTTGGCGCTCATGGCGTTTCGGAGCATATCCCTGAAATAGGGGGCGATTCCGGTTGTGCGATCGACATCTCTCGAGTGAAGCTCAATCGGAAGCTGCTGGAGAGAATCACACTCCGCCTTTGTCAGATAGCCGTTTTTCTTCATTCGAGAAAGCACCAGATTGCGTCTTCCAAGGGCAAGATCGGGATTGATTGCCGGATTGTACCTTGTCGGCTTATTGATCATTCCGACAAGAACTGCGCTCTCCTCGACTGTAAGTTCGGAGGGTTTCTTGCCGAAGAAAAGGGAAGATGCGGACTGGATGCCATAGGAATTACTTCCGAAGAAGACGGCATTGAGGTACATGTCCACTATCTCTTCCTTGGTGTAGTTGCGCTCGAGTTTTACGGCCGTTATCCATTCGCGAAGCTTGATCCAGACCATCCCCAGCTTGGATCTCACCTCCCTCCTCGGATAGAGGGTCTTGGCCAGCTGCTGGGTAATCGTACTGCCGCCGCCCTGACTGGACTTGTTGAGAAGAAGAGTTTTGAACGCAACCCTGAAAAGGGACTGCATATCTATCCCGGAGTGGCTGTAGAACCTCTCGTCCTCGGTTGAAACGGTCGCAGCGACTAGACTCGGTGACAGTTCGTCATAGCTGACGAATGTCCTGTTTTCGGTATGATAAGTGGTAAGAATCTCGCCCTCTTCGGCGATGACCTGGGTTGCAAGCTTGCTATCCGGATTCTCAAGTTCTTCAATTGTCGGGATATCCGAGAACGCCCATACCAGTCCAAGCAGTACAGCCACAAGGACAATCGGGACGATTATCAGAATCCAGAACCACTTTACTATCGCTTTCTTTGTACTTTCCTTCATCATATAAACCATTTTACAAGACCTTAGGTCTTGAGCCTACCAAGGCAAAATAATGATTTACAAAAATAGCGATAAAATCCGGAAAAATCCTCCGAAAGGAATTTCTTTGTATAAAAAATACAAAGAGTTCTCCTTCCGGAAGATTTGTTGCGATAGTATAAAGGAAATGACTACTCTCCGGTAAGTTCTGCCATGCGCAGCCAGATTTTTATTGTAGCGACACTGCAATTGAGCCAGAAAGTGCGGCCTTTATCCTTCTCGGGATTGCGGTAGTCGATTGTCGTCGGAGTATAACCGTTAGTCACCTGCTGGGCAATAGTCAGAGCATCTACAAGAGCTTTTGCCTTGGCGAAAGCCAGCTTGTCGCCGGTCGCCTCATAAAGATCAAGATAGGCATTGGCCACATTGCAGGAACTATTGTCCACAGGGGTCTGGTAGCGGTGCTGCTCGAATACGCATGGTCCGAAAAGCCTGCGAATGCCGTTCTTTTCCGGCAGAGAATTCCAATGAACGAACTGATCTTCGCTCATACGTATTAGGTCGCGCGCATCCTCGATATCCTGCTTGGAAGGCTGGCCCTTGAGAAGATATGAGGCATAAGGACTGGCGGTGCAGTTGGTCAGATTCTGGAACGGCTTGACATCCTCGACGTTGACATCCTCGAACTGGCCTGTCAAATCAAAGGTTTCCAGAGCCACTTCCTTCATCCATTTTGCCGCTTTCTCTCTCGCGGGCACATAGGCGGTGACCCCATACTGGGTCTCAAGCCTGCGGAAGAAATTAAGGACCGGGTGGAGCATTGCTTTAGCCTCATTCACCGGTTCACCTGTCTCAAAGAAGCACTTGATAGGATATGAACCGTCTTCGTTCTGAATTTTCGCATAGGTATCGGCGATATGAAGTGCCTGCTTGTAATAAACATCCTCCCCCGTCGCATCGTAGAGATCCAGGAAACCATTCGCGGCATAGCAAGGGTCCATGGTCATAATCTTACCTATGTTCCAATCCTTCTTGGATGCAATCAGACCACCATAATAGGATGGAGGGAAATAGGCGAGACGGTCTCCTTCCGGCCGACTTTGGTCTATTAGGAACTGCGCGGCTCCTTTCGCTATCGCTATTGCCTCCTCTGCGTATTCTGGGAAATAGCGGCCAAGAGCCGACTCGACCGACACTGTATTGCCAATAATCTTATTGGGATAGGTGTTGTGCTTGTAAGTCATGTCCGGCTCCGTCGATTCCTTCCAATGCTTCACCTGAGGCATGCTATGGATATAGAGCATAGCCATGAGGGCGGCCTCGCGATAGGGGCGGATATTGCCCGTATAAGGGCCCTCAAACGGGAAATCACGCAGAAAACGGCGCTCTCCGGAAAGGCCGACTACCTTTCCGCTTTTGTCAAGTCCCTCGACCTTGAGTACGACTTTCCCCACAGGAACATCGGCCCAGACAGGTGTCAGCGGGACAGAAGGCTTATCCGCAATGAAGGTATAGGAGTCTGTCGACTCGCGGACTTCCTGTTCCTTCCCTGCAGCTGCCGATTCTGAACTGTCATCATCTCCCCTGACGGCAGTCTCTGTGACGGCGATATCCGGGGTCAGGGTGAATCGGTATGATACCGCTCCTTCTACTTCAGGGAAATCGAAAACCGGAGCATAAATAAACTTCTTGCTATAGGTGTTCCAGCAAGCGTTACGCCCTTCCGTGAAGGGACGGATCGGAGTGAGGTACTCTTTTGCCGCTGCACGGTTAAGAGCATCAAAGCTGTCGGAAGGCTCGTGGCTGCAGGCGACAAGACCCAGCAATACCGCTGCCAATAAAAGTGATTTATGTTTCATACAAATCAATATTTGTCAATATACATTGGAATCAATTGCTGGATTCCCTTCATCTCGGCATCGTTATCAATGACATTCATAAACGGCAGAGCTGCGGGAGTAGTATAATAAGCAGAATAGTAGTCGTTGTAACCCGTGCTTCCGGAGGCGAACTTGCAACTCTTTATCAAGGCCGCATAGTCCGGATAGTCCGCCGACTCTCCGGTCAGAGCCGAGTAGACCATTTGAGTCATGATGTAGCCCATCAGCGGATTCGGATGGTGGGTATCTCCGCTTTTGTGATTGCAGAAGGTGTAACGGTCGCTATAGGAAAGGCTTCCCCCGGGGACTTTGACGGCTCCCGTGTAGATGTCATAGCCAAGCTGACCGCAGTTGATGATGGTCACTCCGTCTTCGTCGTGGAGAGTCTTGAGCGCATCCAAAACCTTTGCGTGCTTCTTATATACAGAGTATATGTGATTGATATACACTTTCTTCACATTGGGATTGACATCCGTGAAGCGCTTATAGACCGCTCTCGCATCAGCAAGGAAATTAGCGTTGTTATTACCAGATTCGGAAAGAATGACATAGTCGAAAGAGGCCAGATCGAGTCCTTTCAGAAGATCCACTCCTACCGTACAGTCGCTTCCCTCGGTTTTGCAGCCGGCGGCTGTATAATCATAGAGATGATGGCCTCCCTGTGTACAATCGATAATCTCGCAGTTATATCCCTTTGCGCTCAGCAATTTGCTGAACATCCCGGGATCTGCCTTCCCTTGATTGCCTTTCTGGACAAAACCCCCATAGTATACCATCGAATTGGCACAGACAATCATACGCTTCCCGTTGATGCTTTGCTCGTTCGCCGGCTGTGAGACCGGCACCGTTATACGCTTGCCGCTAGAAATCCTAAGGGTAATTTCACCCTTTCGGTCATTCCCGGGGTTGGCCTCAGCGGATACTGATAGAGTTAGACCTTCGGTCTTGCTGCCGCTCGCCGGGCTGAGTGACAGCCAGTCCGGGATTTCACTGGACCAATCACTGCTGGCACTCAACTTCAGCTGAACGACTCCGCCTTTCCCCGGAATCTCCAACGATTCCGGGGAAGCCGAAAGAACCTCGACAACAGGTGTTTCCGGTTTTTCGGGCCCGTTTTTATTCTGACATGAAGAACTTATTAGAAAAAGGGCTCCGGCGGATATTATAACAGATATGAGAGTTCTATTCATTGTTACTGATTATTAACAACTTCGAATTTAGCATTATAAACGACATATTCAAACCCGTTCACCAGGTTGTTGCCGCACTTGTTTCCATTAAGGCAGTTCTGGAAGTTGTCTGCATTGGAGGTCAGAACATTGTCCCCGCATACAAGCGAACCAGACACTTTTACCGGTGAGGTTTCCGTGCCGATTGTATGGACATATGATGCTGAAGCAAGACCGCTTCCGAACACCAGGCCACAGCCCTCCAGCGGATTGGAGGACAAGGTCGATGTCGCAGCATAGGCCCCGGTTATCCTACAATTGACTGCACAGCCGGCAAAATTGGAGAAGTCCTTCTTGACCGAATTGACATAGCCGACGAGACCTCCGAGATATACCGCGCTTCCTGCCAAATCACAACTGATATCTCCAAAGTTTCGACAATCTTCGATTTCGACCAAATTCTTGATTTCACCGACGATACCGCCGTTACGGACATTCTTGATAGCGGATCCGGAAGCAATGGTCATTGTGATAGGGGCGGTATTGGTGCACCGGACAATACGAATGTCATTGACGTCAGCCATTGCTGTAATACCTGACAGACGCTTGTATTGAGCCGAAGCTGTAGAAGGAGCCGTATAAGTAATCTTACCATTATTTACGCAATCCTCTATAACGGCTCCTGTAGAGCAGGACCCGGCAATTCCAGCAAGATACATTGCCCTGGTATCTGTTCCGCTTGCAAAAGTGATTTCACCGTTGTTAATACAAGACGCTATCCTGCCTTTATTCACACTTGCCATGGAAGAAAGACGAGCGGAAGCACCTGGATCAGAACCACATACTATCGACGCATTATTGGTACAACCTTCAATAACCCCTGTATTGGTTTCTGCAATATATGACATATTTGCAGAAACGGCTATAGAGCAGGTCTTATCTATCACAAGATTCCGCACCGTACCGCCGTTTTCCTTAAACAACGGAGCCTTTGCGCTCCAGTTTTTCAGGCTGTGCCCCTGACCGTCCAGAGTGCCTGAGAATTTGATAACAGGCTCCAGTTCGACTCCTTTCAAGTCAATATCCGCTGTAAGCGAAACAACGAAAGAGGCGGGATAAAGCTCTGAATCTCCACAGAACTCAATGAAGTCAATGAAATCCTGAACCTTCCCTATCTGAGCAACCGGGGTAAAGACGAACTTGTCCTGGCTCAGGCTCACTGTCTTTGTCAATCCCTTGGGAAGAGATAGAGTCAATGTTGCAGAGCGAACTGCTCCTGTGTTGTTCTTTTCTGCTTTGACCTGGACTTTCTGAGCCGATTCGGTGCCGGGGACAACATTCGGATCAACAACAATCCAGTCTGCATCGCAGCTTATCGTCACATCGTAATTAGCTGTAACCTCTAGGGAGGTTGCCTCCATGCCTGAAGGATCCAGAGTTAAAGACTCTGCGCTTACTTCGAGCGATTCGGGTGCATTAAGATTTCCTACTTGAAGGACCGTTACTGTCTCTACAGACCCCATAGGCATGCTGACGAGCACTTGTGAAGCCCTTTCGTATGTATGGGCGTTTGTCTCAGCGATCAACTTGACATCATGATAAGCTCCGTCACCGGGGACAGTTGAAGGCTCTACCGTCAGCCAGTCTGCTTCTGTAGATATGGTCATTGTGTAATTACCGCGAACAGTAAAGCCGGCCTCTCCTCCTTCTGCAGGGACATTAAGACGTACTTTGTCTGCCTTTACGATGAGGTCTTCCGGGTCTCCGGTCTGTCCGTCTCCGTGAACCTCATAAAGAATGTTGTTGTAGTCTGCTTCCGGGATGGAGCCGCCATTGACACTGGTCTTGGATCCGTCTCCGTCAAGAAGGGCCTGATAGTCCTTGGGGGTGGCAATCTGCTTGATACCGGTTTCCAGACAGGTAACCGAACCAGACACGCGGATGGGTTTATCCGCTGTTCCATAATGGAGCGTACTGTAACCGCTCTGACCGCTGAAACGGCCTGTAACAAGGCCTGCTGATTTACAAGGATTATTGCCATATTGGCCGGACGCCTTGGTCTGGGCGGAAATGTTGCAGTTAACAATACTTCCTTCGAAAACATTGGCATCTCCGCTTGTAACCTTCGCCTGCCAGCCTTGAAGACCGCCGATGTAGGACTCCTTGCCAAGAAGAATATTCAAATCGCCATAACTCTGGTTGTTGCCAGTCGCAGGAGCTCCCTCGACGTATCCTACGATGCCACCGATATATGACTTCGCTCCCTCGGTTCCGGTCGAAATAACCCCTTCCTTATGATTGATACAACCAGTCAGACCGGCTCCTTCCTGACGGGAAGAAATACCGCCGATAAAATAGGCTCCCGTATTGGCCGCGGGCGTACAAGTGATCGGTCCGTAGTTCTCACAATCTTTAATGGAACCATAGCTATAGCCTGTAATACCGCCTAAATAGGCGTTTGCAGAAGCGTTTTGAGGGTGGTAAAGAATAGCTCCCTTGTTGATACATGAGGTAATTGCACCGTCAGCGTAAAGATATCCGGCAATGCCTCCGAGATATAGTTTCGTCCCTCGAGATTCCGAGACGATAAAATCCGCATCATTCTCGCAGCCGTCTATCTTTCCATAGTTCTGTGCGACAAAAGAGCCGAAGTACTGTTCACCTTCTCCGGAAGGGATCTCAAAGGAGCTGCTGCTGTCTATTCTAAGCTCCGATATAAGGCCCCTGTTTCGAAGAATAAGAGGTGAACTTGAATGCAGATTCTTGATTCTGAATCCATTTCCCTGAAGGATACCCTTGAACTCACTGGCCGGAATAAAAGTCTTTCCTTCCATGTCAATGTCTGCCGAAAAAGCAATACTTTCTCCTTCTTCGAGAGCGGATGCGCATTTTTCAAGGAAATAGACCAAATCATCAGCAGAAGCGATACTCTCGGGAATATCCGGACGCTCATAAAAAGGCTGAGTTACCGTTACGGTCCGCTCAAGCGACCTGCTCCTTACGAGAATCGTTCCTTCGCGATTTGATCCTCCTTCGACATTATTCATGGAAGCTGTCGCCGTCATGATATAGGTACGTCCGTCGCCTGGAACCTCTGAGGAGGCGAGGGTAATCCAGTCTGGAGCTTCAAGTATAGCATCGTATGTACTCTCCACTGTAAAGGAAAGTGAACCGCCGCGCCCCGGATATTCGAGCTTATCCACATTGACGACAAGGGATTCTTCACCATTGTTTCGGACATACGGATTTATCGGGTCGACCTCCTTACGGCAGCCGACAAGCGTGGTAATTGTTGCTACAATAAATAATAATCTATTGATTTTCATAACCTTGCAATCTTATTGTAATTCCCATCCGGGATTCTGGGTCAAAGCACCGAGAGTCAGATCAATCTGCGGCTGAGGAACCGGATAAAGATAGTCTTTTCCTTCATCCCAGCTCTGGCAGGCAGTGTCGTTGCGATAGGCCGTCATGTAGCCTTTCTTTGGATTAGGATTCTCTGGATCCTCAGGATCTACCAGGTTGAGATCCGAGAGCTTCCGAGCGTTAGATGCGGGTATTTCCGGACCGGAAGTCTTGTTGGAAACATAGATTTCAAAATCATTCACGCCGTCTCCATCCATGTCGTAAAGGCCGGGACCGGGGACATAGACTCCATAGTATCCTGAGACCTTCTTGCCACATAGATCATAGCGATCATTGCGCTGCTGGTCGCCCTCGCGCCAACGTAGAACATCATAGCGGTGGAAACCTTCGAAAATCAACTCTACGATGCGCTCGCGGCGGATTTCAAGCACAAGTGCCTGGTTCCCGGCAGTCATACGGCTGTAAGGATAACACTTCACCATATATGGATCAAGAGTAACTGATACCCTCAGTTTAGGCATGCCGACCCGGCCGCGAAGCTGATTTATCGACTTATCCAGATCCGCCTGGGTAAGGCTCCCAAGTTCGGCTTTCGCCTCGGCAAAGTTGAGCAGAACTTCCGCGTAACGGAAGAGAGGCATATCGCAGACACCCTTACCCATTATTGCATTCTCCTCCTTAGCCGCGAATTTGATTGGCTTATAACCTGTATATGTCTTATAGAAGGTATTGGGAGTCAATGAATTGGCGCCAACCAATTTGTAACCCGGGCACATGAAGGTCTCGCTCAGACGCGGGTCTCGGTTTGCCACTTCGTCGAGAAACCACATGGTCTCATTCCCACTCTTGTCGGTGAAACGGCTGCCGTCACTACAAAGGTACATATTCATAATTCTTCTGGGAACGCTGATATTGTACTGATCGTAATTGTACGGCATGCTGTGCCCGAAATTCTTCAGCTCGGAAGTTGTGTTATTATAGATTTTGGTCAAAATAATCTCTTCCGGTATAGCTTCATCAGAACTAAAGAGCGAGCGATAAGGTTCATCGCCGCGAGAGTATATGCTATACGGACCGTTGTCTATGATCTGCTCCGCAGCATCTGCTGCAAGCTCTAGGAAATACTTGGCATTCAGGGATACAGGCTTCCCGTCGAACTCCGAAGGGTCGTTCTTCGGCGCAAAGACGTCATCCGCATGATAGACGCGCCATGTTCCTTCAAACAGGGCGGCACGGCTTTTCAGTGCAAGAGCCGTCCACTTTGTAACCCGTGCGATGTCTGCCTTCTCGGGGAGATGAGCCGCGGCAAAATCCAGATCCTTCATTATCTGGAGCATTACATAGCCGCGAGGATCTCTGGGTTGACGAAGGGCCGTGGTATCCGTAGAAGAAATGACATGATCATAGAAAGGGACGTCTCCGAAATGACAAACCTTGAGATAATATCCAAGCGCGCGGAAAAAACGAGCCTCTCCTTCATAGCGAAGACGGACTGATTCATCCTTGCAGTGAGATGAATTCTCGAGGAAAAGGTTGATACGGCGCATCGTACTCCATCCCCAGTAAGTCTCACCGGTATTACCCGAAGTGACAAGACGGGTTCCTAGCATCCAGCCTGACATATTGTTTGAGACGCAGTCGTCTGAGCACCATTGACATGAAGACACCGGAACCGTGAAATAATTGGCATAGCAGCGGTTGAGCCACAGCTGACATTCTGACTCTGACGAGAAGTAGGCTTCCGGATTTATATCATCTATCGGAAGGCGAGTCAGGTCCTGATTGATTTTCTCGCATGAAAAAAGGACGCCCACCGCGATGGAAAGTGCTGCAACAGAAAATATCTTTTTCATAACTATTGACATTTTAGAAGGTTACGGTTGCACCAACGGAAATTGTACGGGGATACAGATATCCAACGCCCGTATTGCTCGTAGATGTTCCTGAAGCGCTGGCCAACTCCGGATCTATAAGGCGCGTATGCTTTTTCAGCGGCGAGTAGTACCAGAGGTTTTCACCGCTTACAAAGAAACGCAGCTTATTAATAGAAATCTTTTCACTGAGCCTGGCTGGAAGTGTATAACCAAGAGTCAGGTTCTTCAGACGCAGATAACCGATATTTTGCAGGAAGTAGTCATTGGTCACACCAAGACCGGTATAGTAGTCATTCGAGGTATAGGCTGAATAGCCGCGAGGACGCGGGAAATAAGCCCCGGGATTCTCGGGAGTCCAGACATTCTCCATGAAACGCTTGTGGATGAAAGTGATGCTGGTGGAGGAATAAGGGCCCCAGAACGCATATCCTCCGTACGCTCCCAGAGGGAACCAATCTTTATGGCCGATGCCCTGGAAGAATGCGGAAAAGTCAAAGCCGTTCCAATCGAAATCCAGACGGAATGAATAGTTGAAATGAGGCTGTGTAGTACCTATAATATCAAGGTCGCCATGGTCTTCCAATGTATTCTTTCCCTTGCTGATTATCCTGTCCGGCTCACCGTTCTCGCCGCCACCGATATCCAGAAGTTTGAAATCTCCGGCCTTGGCCCCGGGACCGTCTACGCAGACGCCTCCGCCCGGATAATAGTAGCCGGGCTGGAACTGGCGGCTGTTTATATCAAAAGTATACTGGGCCGCCTCTTCGTCACTGGCGAACAGACCTCCTGAGCGGAAGCCCCAGATTGTTCCAAGCTCCTTTCCGGCATAGTGGCTGCTAAGAGTTCCTGTCGGATTATAATACTTCGTAATTACGGTAGTCCTGTCGCCAAGGAAACCGCTTATGCTGTAATTGAAACGCTTTCCTCCTAGAAGGAAGCCGTCGCGCCAGCTGAGAGAAAATTCCCAACCGCGAGTCCTCAAGTCCGCGCAGTTCTCTTTAGGCTCTGTAGCTCCGAATACCTCCGGAAGAGCGACCGAAGCCGTCAGCATGTCTTTGGTATCCCTGATATAAATATCACCGACGAAATTCAGCTTCTTATTGAAGAAGGAGAGATCGAGACCGGCATCATATGTATTGACTGTCTCCCAGGTAAGGCTTCCTGATACGGGTGAAGATATCGATGCATAACGAGATTTTGTACTGGCATCGAAAGTGTAGTCCTGAGTGTTGTCAATGGAAATAGTCTCGATATAATAATAGTTGGAAACTTGCTGATTGCCGAGAGATCCCGCCGAGAATCGGAGTTTACCGTCGGAAATGACCGACTGCAACGGCTTGAAGAACGGCTCTTCGCTGAATTTCCAAGCCAGGGAGAGCGAAGGGAAAAAGCCCCAGCGGTGGGCTTCTCCGAAACGCGAAGTACCGTCATATCGGGCACTTGCCTCGAAGATATAACGACCTTTCCAGTCGTAGTTCAGACGGCCGAAGAAACCTAACGTTGCATATTCAGAAGTGCTGTTCCCGACCACATAAGAGGCTTTCGGAGAACCATCCTCGTTGCTGCTCTGGTCAATCAGAGCAAAGGTGTCATAGCCATCAATAAGTACAGGGACCCCTTTGACATTGAGATTCGTGCTATGAGAGGTCTCATACTGCGCTCCGGCCAGCACTTTCATATAATGGCCACCCCAATTGTTTTCGTACTGCGCCGTGACTGTACCAAGATGGACCTGACGCCAGTTACGATCCTCTTTGTAGGAATCAGTTGTCCCTGACATCTCGTGGACAACTCCTGGCTGGTTGGACCAATAGTATTTGCCCGTACGATATGCATAATAGTTGTCAATGCGACGGAAATCATATTGACCAACAATGGTGAACCCGCGGAAGGGGGTGATTTCCAACTTATTTGTAATGGTCAGATTGCCCACATCCCTACTATTATGGTTGGTCCCGGAAAGAGCCTGGTTTGCATAATTACCCATTACATTGGTCTTGGCCGCATTGGACAGCTCTATCGGATAATTGACCAGAGTTCCGTCCGGATTATAGGGGCTGAATGCCGGCGAGCCGTATCTCCACAGGTTTTCAAGGGTGGCTTCCATGTTGGAATTACCCTGCCAGGCATAGTTCTTCTTCGCATAAGAGATATTATTGGAATAGCGGATGTATCGATTGACCTTAGCCGTAATCCTGCTGCGGAAGGAATAACTCTTAAAGTGGTCGCTAAGTCCGGCGTCAAGCAGACCTGTTTCATCATAATAACGTCCTCCGACATAATAACGGACACCGTCATTACCTCCGGAAACAGAGAAATTATGCTCTGCCGTAGGACGGTTCATATTGTAGAAATAATTGAACCAGTCGAAATTGCCGTAATAATGGTAATAGCCGTCATCACCGACTTCCACCCAAGGGCGATCCGGGTTTTCAGTGACATCGTTACGACGTTCGAAAAGTTTTAGTAGTTCCCCGTTTGCTACGGTATAGTCATACTCGTTAAGACGTGAACTATGGAAAGAATGCTGCTGGAAATAATTGATCAGGGAAATGTGGTCGTAACCCGTTGAAATCATATCCATATCAGTAGTCGGCTGGATCCAACCCTGACGGAATCCATAGGTAATCTGGGCTTTGCCCGTTGACCCCTGTTTTGTAGTCACAAGGACTACTCCGGCAGAAGCCTTGGCACCATAAATCGCACAGGTCGAAGCGTCCTTGAGGATGGATACGGACTCGATGTCATTAGGATTCAGCATGGCGAGGTCCCCTTCCACTCCGTCAATCAGAACGAGCGGACTACCTCCGTTAAGAGAAAGGCTGCCTCGTATGTTGATGGATGCCGAGCTGTTCGGACCTCCATTGCTTGTAGTAATGTAGACAGAAGGATCTGCGCCCTGCAGGGCATTAGCTGCCGATACTACCGGACGCTGGTTGAGAGTCGAACCGTCCACTACTCCTACGGAGCCGGAGAGCGTGCTCTTTTTCTGCGTACCGAAACCAACGACAACAACCTCGTCGAGCAAATTCTTGGAGTTATCCAGGATAATTTGATACGGCGTAGGCTCATTGCCGGTGAGATCGAGTTCCGTATCAGCATAGCCGATATATGAAATAACGACTTTCACAGGGAATTTTACTCCCTGGATTTCATAACGGCCGTTTACATCCGTGATGAAACCGGCCTGGGAACCGACTACCTTGATGGCAGCGCCGGGAAGCGGCTCTCCGCTTGCATCGGTAATAGTTCCGGTCAAGGTACGTTGCGCAGACGCTGGCAGGAGAAAAGCCAACGCAAGCAACAAAGACAGGAAGGTTTTTTTCATAAACTCGAAATTAATGTATGGTTAAAAAGTATATCCTGTATTGAAATAAAACGCCCCTTTACTCCCTCCATCCTGGTATCTGTTCGTAAAGCGGGAATCAATGCAATTCAAAGCCTTACCCCACTCAAGAGCGATGATAAAATTGCGGTTAAAAATGAAACGGAGCCCGCAACCCGTACTCAAATGAAGCCGGTCAGACGCCGAGTCATCTATATAATGGGAATAAAGAGCCTGCTCTTCGGGGGTCGCTGTCGCTGGAGCATGAGCAGCGTACGATAAATCATAAGGCTTTACAACCTGTCCTCCTTCAAAGAAAGAACTGATGCTGAGAGAAAGAGCCTGATTCATCACTTGGAAATCCAGAAAACGCCAACGCAGTTCAATATTGAAAAAGGCCGATTGAAGCCCTTGAATACGATTCAGCATGATTCCGCGGAGAGTCCGGAATCCGCCGATCCCGTCGCGGTCGAACTGAGGACCGACAACAGTATAATAAGGCATAATATACCAAGGCGCGTCCTCATTGAAAAAACCTTGGTAGACGAGTCTGTAAGCGAAAGTCAAACGGTCTCGATACAAAGGGACATAGTGACGCCAATTAAGGCAAAACTTGCTGTAGGGGACGCTTGTCCCAAGGAGTTTCGGGGCAGCGATCAAGTGACCCTCCGCCCAGATTCCCCGGGTAGGGCAGGCCTCTCCGTCTCGTGTGTCGAAGACAACACCGACACGAAGTTCGGAATTGATTCCTCCGTGGAGCTCATTCAAAGGAATTATCCCCCATTTACCATATAAAGTATAAAGATAATTGTCACCTCCGTAGTAACCATCGCCTTCAGGACAGGGATCGCCATATCGTGTCCATACCAAATGATAACCACCTTCCCAGCTCAACGATTGGGTAATCCGGCCGACGGCATCCAACTTGGCGTTCACAAAAGTATGGTGGGTTCCGTAAAAATGAGAAGCTGCAGCTCCGCCTGGGTCTTTCCCGAAATCAAACAAAATGGGATTATAATTAGATTGGTATCCGTTCAGGCCATAAAAATTGTAAAAATGATCATCGCAGTACTGCACGGCGGCGCAGATCCTGACACCGGGCAGCAGGGTCCTGTTGTCATGCGAAAGAATCAGATTGAAAATACCCTTCTGATAATAACTGATATCGAGATAGCTGTTGTTATAAGGATTGGGGAAACGTGCTCCGTCCCGATAGTCGTTGACACAAAGCTGCAATCCGGCGAAAAAACCGTTATCCGCATCAAAGCCCAAGCGTGGAAGCGGCCCGAAACCAATACCGGTCTTACTCCTTTCCGCAGCAGGAGAAGAAATAACAACGAAGGCTGACAAAAGCAGTAGAAGAACGTTTTTCATGTCGGGATTAATCATGCAGTTATACAAAAGTAACCGATAGAAAGTGCTGATACAAGGTCTTTTATTAAAAATCAAAATATCAATCAAGTAAAAAATAAACTAAATAATTGATAATCAAAGGCCGTTTTCAAGAAATATAAAAATTGTTTTCAAAAATATTAAATCCTATTTTTGCAAGGAATAACACTAGAACTCATGATACCATATAGAAAAGCCCTTTATTTTCTCTTCGCTCTGATTATATCCGGACTGACTGCCTGCAGGCAATCTCCTTTAAAGGAAAAGTATGCCGAGTTGGACGCTACTCTGGAAAGACAGAAAGAGTATACTGCCTCATATGAAGCAGGAGCGATTCCTTTGCGGGAGCAATTGATAAAGGCCCAGAACGATTCTGCACGTTGGGAGGCCGCTTTCGGAATATATTCCATATACAAAAATACTCAGATGGATTCCGCTCTCTACTATCTGCGTCTTATGCAGACTCTTTCAAGAGACCACCCGCACGAGAGCTTTCTGAGCCGGATGGAGGAAGCCTCGGTCAACATTTCCGCTCGAAATTATCCCGCTGTCCGCTCTCTTCTGGAGCAGATTGATACCACTGCTCTGGACGAGGTTGAAATAAGCCGCTACTTTGAAACCGTTCTTCTCCTCTACGCGACGGAGGCTATTGACGAGACCCTGCCCTGGGAAATAAGACAGAACAGTGTCCGCCAACGGTATGAAACCAGAAGCAGGTATATTTCCCACAGCGTGGAAGACCCTTTTGAAGCTGTTCGACGGCCGGCTATTCAGATGTATGAAGATGGAAAACCGGAAAAGGCAATTCCTATATTGACCCGGCTGGTGGAGACTGCCCCTGAAGGAAGGAGGGCTCATGCCTGCTACAGCCTTGCCAAGGCTTATGAAGTAAAGGGTGACCGGGAACAGACAAAATACTGGTTTGCAGAGGGGGCCATCAGCAACATAAGGCATCCCTCCGGAGAGCACCTTTCTCTATACGAACTTTCAATGATGCTTTTCGCCGACCGGGAGCTATCCAGAGCGCTCTCATACAATCAGGCAGCTCTGGAAAGCGAACTTGAAAGCCATTATAACACCTGGATTATCAATTCGGCCAATTCCCAGCTCAATATCGTTCGGGCTGCCCTCTTTCGCGAAAAGCGGCAAAAAACAATCATTATAGGTGTCATTATCCTACTGAGCATCCTGACAGGAATTATCTTCGCCCTGTGGCGTAAGACACTGGGACAATCCGGAAAACTACGAGAAACTGCGGCTAAGATCCAAACAATGAACCAAAGGCTGGAAGAGGCGGGAAAAATCAAGGAGGGTTATGTCTTTCGCTATATACTCCTTTCTTCGCGCTATAGGCACATGATAGAGGATTACCGCCACGATTTGCGCGTAACCTTGCGGGAAGAAGGTATTGACGCTCTTCGGAAGAAACTGCGTCAAAATGAGATTGACAATCTCAATCCCGGGCAGTTCTACGCTATTTTCGACGAGACCTTTCTCGGTATTTTCCCGGATTTTGTAGGCCGGGTAAATGCACTTCTGGAAGAGCCTGCACGCCTGTCTGTACGGGAAGGGAACGAGCTGCCGACCGCTCTCCGAATTCTCGCCGTCATCAAATTGGGAATCACCGATAGCAGGAAAATCGCTGCTTTTCTTGATTGCGCTCCGAGTTCTGTCTACACACATCGCAGCAGGCTTCGCCATGCAGCCCTCTGCCCGCCGGAAGAGTTCGAAAAGAGGATTTGCGAATGATTAAGAAACCTCTGGAATAACGACTTCTTCTGCCTTTAAGAATTAAAATTAGCGATAAAATTTGGATAATTCCCTCGAAAAGGGTTTACTTTGCAGAAAATTTACGAAGAGACTATGAAGGGAAAGAATCTGATAATCGTTGAGTCTCCGGGAAAAGTTGATAAGATCAGGCATTTTCTCGGGGATGATTTCGTTGTCAAGGCAAGCAAAGGGCACATTCGTGACCTGGACGAGAAAAAACTGGGTATTGATATAGAACACGGATTCCGTCCGGAATACGTGATTCCTGACGACAAGAAAAAAGTGGTCGCAGAACTGAAATCTCTTGCCTCAAAGTCTGATACCATATGGCTGGCATCCGATGAAGACCGCGAAGGAGAAGCTATCGCATGGCATCTTTTCGATGTCCTTGGACTCAGTAGGAGTAATACGAAACGAATCGTTTTCAACGAGATAACCAAAGAAGCGATACTTAACGCCATCAAGGAGCCGAGGGATATCGACATGAATCTTGTCGATGCACAGCAGGCCCGCCGCGTTCTCGACCGCCTTGTAGGATTTGAGCTTTCCCCTATTCTGTGGAGAAAGGTCCAGCCGAAACTCTCCGCCGGAAGAGTCCAGAGCGTTGCCCTCCGCCTTGTCGTGGACAGGGAGAAAGAGATTATCGCTTTCCAAAATGAGGCTTATTACCGCGTAGAAGGCACATTCATCGCGGGAAACACCCCCTTCAAAGCCGCGCTCGAGAATCGTTTCTCCACCAAAGAGGAAGCACGAAAATTCCTTGAGGACAGCATTGGAGCAACTTACGCCGTGAGCAGCGTAGAAAAGAAAGAGGGCATCCGCATGCCTTCAAGTCCGTTCACGACCTCGACTCTTCAGCAGGAAGCGGCGAGAAGGCTCCATTTTCCTGTAAGCACGACCATGAGGATCGCTCAGACCCTTTATGAAAAAGGTCTCATTACATACATGAGAACCGACTCTACCAATCTGTCCAGCCTCGCTCTTGGAGCGGCTAAAAAATACATTACAGAGACCTTCGGGACAGATTATTCCCGTCCGAGGCAGTTCAAGACCAAATCCAAGGGAGCGCAGGAAGCCCACGAGGCGATAAGACCCACATATCTCGGCAATCCTTCGATTGAAGGGACGGCTCAGGAAAAGAAGCTTTACGAGCTCATATGGAAAAGGACAATAGCATCCCAGATGGCGGAAGCCAAGGTGCTTGCCACAACCATTAAAATCTCTTCGGATAAAAGAGATGAAAAGTATGTCGCAAACGCCAACGAGGTGCTTTTCGACGGCTTTTTGAAGGTATATTCCGGAAGTGACGACAGTTCTTCGGATATGGTTGTCCTGCCTTCTATCGGAGAGGGAGAAATCCTTCGCGACAAATCTATCGTTGCCGAAGCGAAATTCACGGCAGCCCCTCCGCGTTACTCGGAAGGGACTTTGATCAAAAAACTCGATGAGCTCGGAATCGGACGTCCTTCAACATACGTCCCGACAATTGAGACCATAAAGCATCGCGACTATATCGTCGTTGGGGACAAGGAAGGCAGAAAGGTGGCTACTGAATCATTCACTCTCTCCGGAGGAAAAATATCTTCGAAAGAGAAGATGGAGACCATCGGCGCCGAAAAGGGCAGATTGATTCCCCAGGAAATCGGTGTCATAGTGACCGACTATCTCCAGAAGAATTTCCCTGACATCCTCGATTATGATTTCACCGCCTCCGTAGAGAAAGAATTCGATGAGATTGCAGGCGGAGAAGTCGTTTGGAACTCAGCTATTTCCGAGTTCTACGCTCCCTTCCACAAGAGGGTCAGCGAAGTCCTCTCCAGCAAAGATTATGCAAGGGTGAACCGGGAAATCGGAAAAGACCCCGCTACAGGAGAAACGATTGTGGCAAAGTATGGCCAGTGGGGGCCTTATGTCCAGAAAGGCGAAGGAGAAAACAGGGTCTATGCTTCCCTCGGGAAAGGACAGCTCATAGAGAATATCACCCTGGAAGAGGCGCTGAAGCTTTTCGCTCTCCCAAGGACTGTCGGTCAGATTGACGGAGTGGATGTCATCGCCCTGAAGGGGAAATATGGCCCGTACTTGAAATACGGAGATAAAAACTTCAAGATTCCGCGCGGAAACGATCCCCTTACAATAACCATTGAAAAATGTAAGGATATTATTGAGGCCGAGGCGGCTCCCAAGCAGGCCCAAGAGGCGATTTCCGAGTTCGACGGAGGAAATATCAAGGTTATTGAAGGTCGTTACGGTCCATATATCAAGGCTGGGAATTCGAATTATAAGATACCTAAAGGGAAGGACGCCGCAACACTGACCGAGGCTGACTGTAAAGAGATTATAGCGTCATCAAAGCCGACATCTTCTTCTAGAAGAAGATTCAGCAAGTAAAAGATTATTAGAGAATTAAAAAAATTTATTATCTTTGTGCTAATAATCGTAAATAATTATAAGCAACATGGCGTCTTACCACATTGACCAGACAGACCAAAAGATACTCGCTTTCCTTGTCAAGAATGCAAGGATGCCTTTTCTTGAGATTGCTCGCGAGTGCGGTGTCTCCGGAGCAGCTATTCACCAGAGGGTGAAAAAGCTCGAATCCAACGGTGTCATCACCGGTTCCCGGCTTCTTGTCAAGCCTCAGGCTCTAGGCCTCAACGTTTGCGCATTCATAAGTATCTCCCTCTCCGAGGCTGGAAAGTATCAGGAAGTTATCGCCAACCTCAAGAAAATCCCGGAAATCGTAGAATGCCACTTTGTGACCGGAAAATACGCTATCCTTTCGAAAGTTTATTGTTTCGACAATGACCATCTGATGGAGATCCTCCTTACCACCATCCAGAAGATTCCGTATATCCAATCGACAGAGACAATGATCTCCCTCGATGAACCTATCGAGCGCCAGGTCTGGGTAAAAGAATACAAGAACGCTTCTAAGAAAGCTTAAGAATCATCCCGGCGAGGGCAAGATCCTCCGGGGTTGTTATCTTGATATTGAACCTCTCTCCTTCGATATAGGAGAGAGGTATTTTATGTCGCTGTGCCACAGATGCATCATCGGTAAAAAGAGGGTCAAAGGGCTCCGAATAAGCTTCTTTCAAGTCCTCGGAATAGAATATCTGCGGGGTCTGAGCGCCGAAAATACGACTCCTGTCGAGGGTCTCCTCCGTTGTGGAAAGAACCCCCGTCTCACGATTGCGGTCCAGCACCTTGAGGGTATCTGTCGACGGCAGTACGGGGATAAGGGCACGCACCTCGTCCATCCTCTGGAACATCTTCTCTATCAGCTCCTTGGATATGAAAGGGCGGACACCGTCATGGACCGCCACCAGAGCTCCGTCAGGAACCTTGGAAAGAGCATTCTTGACCGAATGAAACCTTGTGATTCCTCCGGAGACAAGAGTCTGCGGATAATGGAAATTATGGGTCTCGCAGTAATGTTTCCATGTCTGGAAATGCTCCTTCGGAAGAACTGTCAATATAGCAATCCCCGGACAGGCTTCAATGAACCTTTCCATAGTCAGATGCAGTACGGCTTTGTCCCCTATCGACAGGAACTGCTTCGGAAGAGAACCTCCCATCCTCACTCCGTGCCCGCCTGCTGTGACGATAAGAAATTTTTTTCTCGGCATAGCTAGATATTATACGCGAATATAAGTTTTTTTTCGTAAATTTGAGGCATATATCGTTTATTGACCCAAACCGAATTCAATATGGCATTTAATTTTTTGACACAAGAACTCGCTATCGACCTTGGAACGGCGAATACCGTCATTTTCCAGAATGACAAAATCGCCCTTGACCAGCCGAGTATCGTTGCGATTGACAATCATACAAACAAGTGCATCGCTATCGGACAAAAGGCCAAACTCATGCATGAGAGGACCAACCCCGGCATCAAGACCGTACGTCCTCTCCGTGACGGAGTTATCGCCGACTTCCAGGCGGCGGAAATGATGATCAGGGGCTTCATACGCGAAGTCAATGCAAAGCGCAAGAGCCTCTTCGCCCCGAACCTCAAGATAGTCGTCGGTATCCCTTCCGGCTCTACCGAAGTTGAGATCAGGGCCGTCCGTGACTCTTCGGAGCACGCCGGAGGCCGTGATGTCTATCTTATCTATGAGCCTATGGCGGCAGCCCTCGGTATCGGCCTCGACGTCGAAGCGCCTAAGGGCAACATGGTTGTCGACATCGGAGGTGGTACGACTGAAATAGCCGTCATCTCCCTCGGCGGTATCGTCCAGCAGGACAGTATCCGTGTCGCCGGAGACGTATTCACAAGCGATATCCAGACCTATCTCCGCCAGCAGCACAACATCAAGGCCGGTGAGACCACGGCAGAAAAGATAAAAATCGCTGTCGGCTCGGTTATTCCGGATCTCGACGAGGAACCGGAACCCTTCGTAGTAAGAGGACCGAACCTCATGACAGCCCACCCTGTCGAGGCTACGATAACCTATCATGAGATCGCCCACTGCCTGGACAAATCCGTCGCGAGGATTGAAGCTTCCATTCTCCATGTTCTCGAGCAGACTCCTCCGGAGCTCTACTCCGACATCGTCGAGAACGGAATCTGGCTTTCTGGAGGCGGTGCGCAGCTCAGAGGTCTTGACAAACGTCTCTCCGAAAAGGTCAACATCCCGTTCCACGTTTCGGAAGACCCTCTCCGTGCCGTCGCAAGAGGCACCTGCATTGCTCTCAAGAACACCGATAACTACTCGTTCCTGATGAGATAATGCCGAAAGACCGCAAGCTGATACCAACCATAATAGCAGCAGCAATCTTCATAATTCTGGAGGTTGCTGCGCTCAATATGCTCAGGAACAACTCTGCGCTGCAGGGAATATGGGTCTCAAAGGGGGCCCATAAAGTGATGAGCGTCCTCTGGGGAGGTAGCGAATCGATCAAATACTATTTCTCGCTAAAAAAGCAGAATGAAGCCCTTGCAGAGGAGAATTTCCGCCTCAGCGAGCAGCTGAGCAGGTACTCCAAGGTCACTGCAAAGCCGGACAGCACTTTCGTAAAAGTTGAAGGATTCAGCTACATTCCTGCGGAGGTGATCAAAGTCAGCCGCAACAAGCAGCACAACTACATGATCATAAACAAGGGTTATGAAGATGGGGTCGCCGCCCGTTCCGGAATCATAACCTCAAAGGGAGTAGTCGGCATTATCGACGCAGTAGAAAAGCATATGTCCTATGCCATCTCCTTCATGAACTCCGATGTCAGCATCAGCGCCCGGCTTGGAGGCGAGGGAGCAGTCGGACCTCTCTCATGGGACGGGAAGAAGACCAACGGGGCTATCCTGAAAGAGATTCCTCTACTGTACAAATACGAAAAAGGGGATACGGTATATACCAGCGGCTATTCGTCCATCTTCCCTGCGGACATCCCGCTTGGAATTGCCGGCGATTCGAAGGTCATTAACGGAGCTACCAACGAGATAAAGATTTCCTTGTTCCAGGACTTCACGGCACTTAGGTTCGTAACAGTAGTCTATAACACAGAAATGGAAGAGTTGGAGGCTCTGGAGCAATGAGAAAGTCATACACTACCCTCGTCTACCTCCTCCTCGTAGTTGTTCAGATTCTTCTTTGCAACTACTTCCATGTGACTCCGTACATCACCCTGAGCATCCTGCCGATAATGATTCTCTGCCTTCCGCTGAAGGTTTCGACAGTTGCCGCGATGATAATTGCCTTCGTGACCGGACTCTCGGTGGACTTCCTCGCCGAGGGCCTAATAGGCATAAACGCCCTAGCCCTCGTCCCTGTCGCATACGTCAGAAAGAGCCTCATAGGATTCGTATTCGGTGAAGATCTCATTTCGAGGGGAGAGGATTTCTCCATCAGGAAAAACGGCCTTGGAGAGGTCTCTATGGCCATTCTTCTGGTACAATCTCTGTTCCTTATCATCTATATCGCAGCAGATGGCGCCGGCACAAGACCCTTCTGGTTCAATGCGGCAAGATTCGGCGCTTCCCTGGCTGCCGGCTATCTTGTCGCCCTTCTTCTTGTAGACACCCTGGTTCCCGATTCGAGGAAATAGCAACATGGACAACTCCAGACGCACAAAACTCATTATCGGGCTTCTTGTAGCCGCGGGGATTCTCCTCGGCAGGATTTTCTATATCCAGATCATAAACGACCGCTACAAAAGGGACGCCTCCAATAATTCGATGGTCTATGATATCATCTATCCGACAAGGGGCGCCATCTACGACCGCAACGGAAAGATCCTCGTTGGCAATAAGGTCGCGTATGATATACTTGTGACCCCGCGCGAAGTCCAGCCGTTCGACACTCTCGCCCTCGCCCGCGTCCTTGAGGTTCCCCTGGAGCTGATCAAGGAGAAGATGGCCGAATACAGCGCCAACAAGAGAAAGATTGGATTCCAGTCGGTGGTGATGCTAAAGCAGATTTCTGTCGAGACTTACATGAGATTCGACGAGGTGAAATACATGTTCCCGGGATTCAAGGGGCAGTCCAGGTCCATCCGCGACTACCCGGTCAACGCCGGCGGAAACCTCCTCGGATATGTTTCCGAAGTAGACCAGGCTTTCCTGGATAAGCATTCGGACGAGTACAGAAGGGGAGATTACGCAGGGAAAACCGGCATTGAGGCCGCAAGAGAAAAGGATCTTCGAGGGGAAAAAGGGTACCATATCTACCTGAGGAATTCCCACAACCAGATAGAGGAGCCATATAATGGCGGAGCCGATGATGTCGAGGCCGTTCCCGGCCATGATATAGTGACGACCATCGACGCCGACCTCCAGCAGTACGGACAAGAGCTTATGAAGAATAAAGTCGGCAGCATCGTCGCCATCGAGCCCTCGACAGGGGAGATTCTCGCCCTTGTTTCCAGCCCCGGTATTGATGTCGAGCAGCTTGCCGATATCGGCAAATATTATGGAGAAATCTCCAAGAATCCGTATAAGCCGATGTATAACAGGGCCGTCCAGGCATCCTATCCTCCCGGTTCTGTATTTAAGCTGGTAAACGGCCTCATAGGCCTCCAGGAGGGCGTTTTGCAGCCTTCATACATGTATCCATGCAGCGCTGGATACCATTTCGGAGCAGGCAGGAAGCTGGGATGCCACAACCATCGCTCCCCCCTCAACATGGAAGAATCCATCATGATGTCCTGCAACGCATATTACTGCTATGTGCTGAAGAACATCCTCGACAACAAGAAATATGACAATGTCGAGGAGGCCCTTGACCATTGGCATGACATGGTGCTGAGTTTCGGGTTTGGACGCAAGCTCGGAAGCGATTTCCCCGCTGAGCTGAGCGGAGGCATTCCGACCGGGAAAACATACAACAGGGCCTATGGAAAAGGCCACTGGAACTCGACGACGGTTATTTCCCTATCTATCGGACAGGGAGAAATCCTGGCCACTCCGCTGCACCTTGCCAACTTCTGCGCGACAATCGCAAACAGGGGCTACTACTATATCCCCCATATCGTCAAAGCCTCCGAAGGCGTCGAAATAGAAGACCGTTTCTATGAGAAACAGTACACTATGGTCGATACCGTCCATTTTCCTAAGGTGGTCAAAGGCATGTGGAGGGCTGTCAACAGCGGATTCGGATCCGGAGGTACCGCGAGTATCGCCGCCGTCGACGGGCTTGATATTTGCGGCAAGACCGGAACTGCGCAGAACCCGCGCGGGAAGGACCACTCCGTATTCATCTGCTTTGCGCCAAAGGATGACCCGAAGATTGCAGTCGCCGCATTCATAGAGAACGGCGGATTCGGAGCGACATGGGCTTGCCCGCTGGCATCCCTGATGGTCGAGAAATACCTCAACGGAGAGGTGAAGAGGGCCGACCTCGAAAAGAGGATGAGAGAAGGCAACACAATGGTTAACGTAAGGACGAGATGATTCTTGAGAACAGCACACAGCGCGGTCTCGGCCAGTCTCTTGACCTGAAGCTGATAATCACTTATCTGCTTCTTGTCGTCATAGGCTGGATAAACATCTATGCCTCAATTCATTCCTCCGATCCTGCTTCAATTTTCGATTTCGAAGTAAGAAGCGGTAAACAGGCCGTCTGGATTGCAACAGCCTTCATTCTCGCCCTCACTATTATCTTTGTCATTCCCCCGCGATGGTGGGAGGGGTTCTCGGTATGGTTCTATGCCGGGGTGGTCTTCCTCCTTGTCGCGGTAATCTTCCTCGGCACGGAGGTAAAAGGCTCAAAATCATGGTTCCAGTTCGGCCCTGTGAGCTTCCAGCCGGCGGAAATTTCAAAAATCACCACGTCGCTGCTGCTGGCGACGGTAATGAGCCAGACCAACTATAAAATCAGCAAATTCAAGGATTTCCTACTGACTGTCGTTATCATAGGGCTCCCGATGTTGATTATTCTTGGTGAAAAAGAAACGGGATCCGCTCTTGTTTATGTCGGCTTCATCTTCGTTCTCTACAGGGAAGGACTCTCAGGATGGTTCCTCGCACTTATCGGGCTTGCGATACTTCTATTCATTACCACTCTGAAGGCGAGCCCGTACGCGTCCATTGTGATTCTCCTGGCCCTCCTGTGCATCTCCAATGCCTTCCAGACCAAGAGGCATTTCTGGAAATGGATTTTCATCGGCAGCGGAGTTCTTCTTGTTCTTTCCCTGATTCCATGGGTATGGAATATGATTTCCTCTACCGCGGAGGAGAAAGCCGCCATTTTCAATGCTGTTCCATTCATCCCCAAGGCCGGGGAGGAACGCAGCTATTTCTGGTCGTTCATCCCGCAGATCAAGCCGCTATACTTCATTCTTGCCTTCTGTCTTGGAGCGGTCATATTCTTCTCCATTAAAGCTTTCAGGGAGAGAAGGACGTTCCTGGGCCTCTCGGTTGCCACTCTGGTCGCCGGACTTGTGCTGGTTTTCTCAGCTAACTTCATATTCGAAAACGTCCTTCAGGACCACCAGAGAAAGAGAATCGAGGTCCTTCTTGGAATGAAAGAGGACCCGGCTGGTGTTGGCTACAATGTCAACCAATCCAAAATCGCCATCGGCTCAGGTGGTCTTCTTGGGAAAGGTTACCTGCAGGGGACCCAGACCGCCTATGGATTCGTTCCCGAACAGAGTACAGACTTCATCTTCTGCACTGTAGGAGAGGAATGGGGATTCGTAGGATGCTTTATTGTAATTATACTTTATGTCTTCCTGATAGCTAGGCTGATGTATGACGCCGACCGATGTCGCGAGTCGTTTACAAGGATTTACGGGTATTGCGTGGCGGCATGTATATTCATGCATCTTTTCATAAACATCGGAATGACCGTCGGAATTATGCCCGTCATCGGCATTCCGCTCCCCTTGCTCAGCTACGGAGGGTCGTCTCTCTGGGCATTTACAATATTGATTTTCATTTTTATCGCCCTCTACAGGCAAGAAAAAAAATACTTCTAGATTATGAGCCCGACTGCTGTCATCATCACAATTCTCGCCTACTTTGCAGTAATGTTTTTTGTCTCGTGGCTATCTGGTCGCGGAGGTAGCGGAAATGACTTTTTCGGGGCAAGGAAATCTTCATGGTGGCTCGTTGCAATCGCAATGATCGGTGCCTGCATGTCAGGTGTGACCTTTGTTTCCGTCCCGGGAATGGTGGCGACAAGCGGCCTCGGCTACATCCAGATGTGCCTCGGATTCATGGCGGGATATCTTGTTATCGCCTATGTCCTTACTCCCCTGTATTTCAAACTCAATGTAGTCTCTATCTACCAGTATCTCGACGCAAGGCTCGGCGTCTCCTCATATAAGACCGGAGCATGGTTCTTCTTCATCTCAAAGATGCTGGGAGCCTCTGTAAGGCTCTTTCTGGTATGCCTCACGCTCCAACTGCTTGTCTTCGGCCCCCTCGGACTCCCCTTCTGGCTGAATGTACTCATCTCTGTAGCCATCGTATTGATTTATACCTTCCGAAACGGGGTCCGCTCGGTGATTTGGACCGATACTCTCAAGACAGTCTGTATGGTCGTTTCAGTAATCCTCTGCATTGTTTTCATTGCAAAGAATCTGGGGCTCGATTTCTCAGGAGTAGTATCGACAATCAAGGGAAGCAGTATGTCGAAGGTGTTCTATTTCGATGATATCAACCATCCTCAGTACTTCTGGAAGCAATTCCTCGGTGGCCTCTTTACAGTTATCGCCACTACCGGTCTCGACCAGGATATGATGCAGAGAACCCTTACCAGCAAGAACTACAAGGACTCGCAGAAGAACCTGATAGTCAGCTCAGTACTTCAGACTGTCGTAATCTTCCTCTTCCTCTGCCTCGGTGTGCTGATGTACATTTTCGCAGATGCCAACGGTATCGCTGAAAAAGGCGACAACCTTTTCCCGGCTGTCGCCACAAGTGGAATTCTCCCTTCTATCACCGGAGTGCTCTTTATCATCGGCCTTGTCGCCGCAGCGTATGGAGCCGGAGGATCAGCGCTTACATCCCTTACCACGTCTTTCACCTTGGATATCCTCGGGACATCCGGTAAGAGCGAAGAAAAAATTACCCGCACAAGGAAGATAGTCCATATCTGCATGGCCATAGGAATGGCTCTCGTTATCATAGTTATCGATGCAGTCAATAATACCAGTACCATTGATGCTGTCTACAAGCTGGCAAGCTACACCTACGGACCGATCCTCGGAATGTTCGCCTTCGGCATCCTTACAAAAAGGGAAGTCAAGGACCGTTTCGTTCCTATTGTCGCCATTGTCTCGCCTCTGATCTGCCTTGTTCTGCACCTCAATTCAGAGCGCTGGTTTGGCGGATACAAGTTCAGCTACGAACTCCTTCTCCTGAATGCAGGCCTTACTTTCCTCGGCCTTCTCCTTCTGTCGAAGAAGGCCGAAAGAAAAAATTAAGGCGCTTATTTTCAAGCGTTTCTGAGAATCACTTCGCCTCCTGCAGAGTCTACGACGATGCGGGAATCCTTACGGACTGTTCCGTCAAGGATACTCTTCGCAAGAGTATTGACAAGTTCTCTCTGCATAAGCCTTTTCACCGGACGGGCTCCATATGAGGGCTCATATCCGTGCTCGACCATCCAATCCTCAAAAGCAGGAGAGAAGTCGATTGTTATCCCGTTTTCAGAGAGTTTCTTCCTCAGGTCTTCCTCCTGGATGCGGAGAATCTCTTTGATGTCGGCCTTCGTCAGAGGATCGAACATGATTATCTCGTCGATTCTGTTGAGGAACTCAGGTCTGACTGTCATTTTCAAGACATCCACCACTTTCTCCTTGCACTCGGAGAGCATCTCCCTGCGCTTAGCAAGCGCCTGAATATCAACTCCTGAGACCTCGGGAAGACGATCCATGTAGCTCTGGATTATATCCGCTCCGGCATTGGAGGTCATGATAAGGATGGTGTTCTTGAAGTCGACCGTACGGCCCTTGTTATCGGTCAGACGGCCATCGTCAAGCACCTGCAGCAGCACATTGAAGACATCCGGATGGGCCTTTTCTATCTCGTCGAGAAGCACAACTGAATAAGGCTTTCTTCTCACAGCCTCAGTCAGCTGACCGCCCTCGTCATAGCCCACATATCCCGGAGGAGCACCCACGAGTCTTGAAACCGTATGTCTCTCCTGATACTCGCTCATGTCAATACGGGTCATCATGTTCTCATCATTGAAGAGGAACTCTGCAAGAGCTTTTGCAAGCTCAGTCTTACCTACGCCGGTCGTACCCATGAAAAGGAAAGACCCGATTGGCCTTTTTTCATTGGAAAGACCTGCCCTGTTACGGCGGACTGCATCGGAAACGGCCCTGATTGCCTCATCCTGCCCGACAACTCTCTTATGGAGCTCGGACTCCATCCTGAGCAGCTTGTCTTTTTCGCTCTCAAGCATTCTCTTTACAGGAATACCAGTCCATTTCGCAACGACCTCCGCGATGTCTTCAGGAGTAACCGCCTCTGTGATAATTGGTTCTGCTATCGCCTGCTGCTTTGCGGTAAGTTCGTCAATCTTCTTCTGGGCCTCCGCCATTTTTCCATAGCGCAGCTCAGCTACCTTACCATAGTTGCCGGCTCTCTCCGCAGCTTGCGCCTCTATCTTATAGTCGTCAATCTGCTGGCGGGCGGTCTGAAGCTCGGTGAGTATCGCTTTTTCTTCATTCCATCTTTCCATGAGGCCCTCCCGCTGCTTTGACAGCTCGGAAAGTTCAGCCTCGATTTTTTCCATCTTAACGGACACTCCTTCTCTCTTAATCGCCTCTTTTTCAATCTCGAGCTGACGAATACGGCTGTTGAGATCATCGATTGGCTCCGGTACCGAGTTCATCTCCAGACGAAGTTTCGATGCGGCCTCATCTATCAGGTCGATTGCCTTATCCGGAAGGAAACGGTTGGTGATGTACCGGTGGGAAAGGTTGACCGCAGCGATAAGCGCATCATCCTCGATACGGACCCTGTGGTGGTTCTCATATTTTTCTTTTAGGCCCCTCAGGATTGATATGGACTCTGCCGGGGACGGCTCGTCGACCATAACCATCTGGAATCGTCTTTCAAGGGCCTTGTCCGTCTCGAAGTATTTCTGGTATTCATCGAGTGTAGTCGAACCTATGGTCCTGAGTTCTCCCCTTGCGAGGGCAGGCTTCAGGATGTTGGATGCATCCATCGCTCCCGAGGTTCTTCCGGCACCGACGAGGGTGTGGATCTCATCGATAAAAAGGATGATCTCGCCGTCGCTGTCGACGACTTCCTTGACAACGCCCTTGAGTCTTTCCTCGAATTCTCCCTGGTATTTGGCTCCGGCTATCAGGGCGCCCATATCCAAGGAGTAGACTTTTTTGGTCTTTAGGTTTTCAGGAACCTGTCCGTTTACTATTTTCTGGGCGATTCCCTCTGAAATAGCTGTTTTTCCGACTCCTGGTTCACCGACAAGGATCGGGTTGTTTTTGGTCCTTCTCGAAAGGATCTGAAGGACCCTTCTGATCTCGTCGTCTCTTCCGATGACGGGGTCGAGTTTGCCGCTTTGGGCTCGGTCGTTGAGGTTTATTGCGAACCTCCCGAGAAAGCTGTTGTTATTGTTTTCGTTCATATTTCTATCCTCCTTTATTCTTGTTTCTTTTGGTTCCTTCTGGTTCCGGACGGGTGGCGGGGACTACGAGCAATAGCCGTCTGCCCGGATGGACAAACGGCTATATATCAAAGGACATTCCTTCAACAGGAATGCTGACAATTTGTCAGATTAGTTTGCGGGAGTCTCGGCGGGAGTCTCAGCAGAAGGATCTACCTGAGGGATAGCTGACGGGAATGCAGGAGCTTCCTCGGTGGTCTGGTTGAGAATCTCGGTAGAAAGGACATCCTGGCTTGCCTCAGTAGAGCTGTGGGTAAGAGTAAGGGTGCTGGCGATTGCAATCACAAGGATGAAAGCCACAAGAATCCACGTCACTTTCTCGAGACCGTTGGCTGCCTGACGGACACCGAAAGCCTGGTTTGCTGCAGTGAAGTTCGTAGCGAGACCGCCGTCCTTTCCGCTCTGGAGAAGAACGACAACGGTGAGAAGGATAGAAGCGATTACTACAAGAATCGCAAGAAATGTTGTCATATTATCTAACTTTTTATTTCAATTTTTCGATAAGGGCTGCAAAGTAAGCATTTTTTTCCGGATAAACCAAAATAAGTTTGGAATAAATGCGTTTCGCAAGCTCGGGATAGCCCTGGTCTGCATATATTTCCGCAAGGGCTTCAGTACAGAAGGCGTCTGAAAGTGGCTCGCCCTCTTCTGGTTTTGCCGGCTCTTTCTTTGCCTGAAACGCGAACTTGGAGAATATCCCTTCTCCTACATTCTTCACGTTATCATATTCTGCTTGAGAGAAGAAATCGCCTCCGACCACCCTCACTTGCGGTTTTTCTTCTTTCTTTTCCTCTTCGGGAGCAATGAAGGATTGAAGCAGGCGTTCTACGTCCTTGTCCGAATAATCGACATTCCTTGATGCCCTGACCAGAGAGGAAATTTTTTTGCGGTCGGCTACATAGAGGGCCATGTCGGCGAACTGTGACTCTCCCCAAGAATCTCCGGAAGTCTTTGCCATCCTGCGGCAGAGTTCTTTTCTGGCCGCCCCATACCACGGATACAGGTTGACAACCCCGCTGAGTTCTTCAATCGTAAGGTTGTGAAGTTCTATGAAATCTGTTCCTACCATTGCGCTACTGTTGCATTGAAAATATCCTCGCAAAGTTTATCTATAATAGATTCGCAGAGACCCGCTTCCACAGCATCGAGAGACTGTGTGGAATCATAATCCTCATAAGCGGAAAAGGATTTGTCGACATCTTCTTCCGGATATTTTTTATTGGTGAAAACGACCTTTACAGTCACAGTCAGACGGTTCTGAGCCGCGACTTCGTCAGCAGTAACCGCCGTAGCCTGTACGTCGTAACCTGTTATTTCGCAGACGAGTTCCAGATCCCCGTCCATGTCGACTTGCTCGAGAGAGGTAAGCTTGCGAAATTTGTCCTGAAGGGCTTCCGTCATATCGTTGGAGAGCGACGGATTGACCCTCAGAGCCTTATACTCTACATATGGAATGCAAATGGTCTTCGTATCCGAATGGATAGAAGTACCTGAAAATGAGTATATCCCGCACGACGAAAGGAGCGGTAGCGAAAAAATCAGAGCAAGAATTATCCGTTTCATTTCTTCGATTTTCTGAATTCCTCAGGAAGGTTCCTGTAGATTGTCCTTTCAGATATCCCGAGCTCCTCAGCCGCAGCCTTGCGGTTGCCTCCGTGCTTCTCGAGGGCCCTTTTTATATTCTCGAGCCTTATGTCCTTCATCGTCATTCCCTCTTCGGGCGCGCTCTGGTCCTCGGGCTCGCTGTAGTCTTCGACAGGGACGAAAGCCTTTGTCGTAGAAGGAGCTTCGGCCTCCCCCTGCCACTCTGCCTCTATAGGGCGCTGCTCTTCATGATGGGGAAGACGGGCGGGAGCCGTCCCGTGAATCTCTGCCTCAAGGGCGTCAACTTTCTGCTTGAGATCCAGTAAAGCCTTGAAAATAATCTGCTTCTCTTCATCATTGAGAGAACTTCCTCCGCCTTCATAGAGAGCGGGGAGATTCGGACCCTCTTCGCGGGGCATGTAGCCTGCAAGTGTCGCAGCATCGATAACTATACGCTGCGAGGTGGGGGTAATCTTCATCGACTCCTGGGCGGTCAGCGCCTCCGTGAATCCCATCAGCTGGCGGACGTTACCCGGCCACCGGTAGCTCTTCAGCATCTGCTGAGCATCGTCAGTCAGGGCGACTTTGCACATACCGTATTTATCCGAGAAATCGGAAGTGAACTTTCTGAACAGCAAGTAGATATCATCTCTTCTCTCGGAAAGGGAAGGGACCCTGATTCTCGCAGATGAGAGGCGGAAATAGAGATCCTCGCGGAATTTTCCCATCTTTACAGCCTCATAGAGATCTATGTTGGTAGCAGCGATAACTCTTACATCTGTCGTCTCGACCTTGTTGCTTCCAACCTTGCGGTACTCTCCGTTTTGGAGGACACGAAGAAGGAGGGCCTGGGAGAGAAGAGGCAGCTCTGCAATCTCATCTAGGAAGAGTGTACCTCCGTTGGCCTCCTCAAAGTATCCCGACCTTGTCTCAGAAGCTCCTGTGAACGAACCTTTTACATGTCCGAACAACTCGGAATTTATAAGTCCTTCGGCGAAGGCTCCGCAGTTGACAGTAAAGAATTTCCCCCTCTTTCGGAGGCTGTTTTGGTGGATTATCCTGGCTATGTTTTCTTTACCCGCACCGGTCTCTCCGGTAATGAGCACCGAAAGATCCGTCGGAGCAAGACGTACCGCAGTCTCAATGGCTAGATTGAGAGAGGGATCGTTACCTATGATGTCAAATTTATTTTTGAGTGACTGAATATCCATAGTTCTGCAAATTTAGCCAAAATTTTATTTTTATTGATTATCTTTGCGTCATAGAGGTTCATATTAAAGACAAACTATTAAATCTATTATTCAGATATGACTAAAACACTCAAATTCCTCGCAGCTGCCGCCATCCTAGCCGCGGCAGTATCATGCGCTTCGACCGAGAAGATGGTCAAAATGGCTGAGAATGTTATCGTTACTTGCGATCCCGCAGTCCTTGAGGCTGTCGGAGGCAATATCGATGCAACCGTAAAGGTCACCTATCCTGCTGACTATTTCAATCCAAAAGCAATTGTCGAGGTTACTCCGGTTCTCGTTTATGATGGCGGCGAAGCCAAAATGGCACCGTTCGTATATCAGGGCGAAAAGGTAAAAGACAACTACAAGACCGTCTCTGCTGCCGGCCAGACCGTTACTGAGAACATCCACTTCGATTTCGTCGAGGGTATGGAGAAAGCATATCTAGAGCTCCGCGGTGTCGTCAAGGGCAACAATAAAGAACTCGCTCTTCCTTCCCGTAAGGTCGCTGACGGAGTCAACACCACCTACATGCTCGTAAAGAGCGACGGCGTCGTTCCTTTCAAGGCTGACGGATATGCAAACACCTTTACAGACAAGGCTGAGGGCCAGATCCTCTACACCGTCAACAGCTCTGAGGTTCGTGGAAAAGAGCTCAAAGGCTCCTCTATCAAGAACTTTCAGGACGCTGTCAACAAGCTCAACGCAAACGACAAGGCCAAGATCACCGGCACCGAGATCGTAGCTTACGCTTCTCCTGAAGGCGCCGAGACCCTCAACAACAAGCTCTCCGACAAGCGTTCAGAGACCGCTGCAAAGGCTTGGGACAAGGTTATGAAGGGTTATGATGTCGCAGCTCCCGAGGTAAAGAGCGTCGGTGAGGACTGGGAAGGCTTCCAGAAACTCGTCAACGAGTCAAATATCGAAGACAAGGAACTCATCCTCCGCGTCCTTTCGATGTACAGCGATCCCGCAGTCAGGGAGTCCGAGATCAGGAACATGTCTCAGGTATTCACCGCCCTCAAGGGTGAAGTCCTTCCTGAGCTCCGTCGCGCTCGCTTCATTGCAAATGTAGAATATGAGAACTACACCGCCGACGAGCTTCTCGCCCTCGTTGAAAAAGACAGCGATGTACTTGATGAGGCCGCTCTCCTCCACGCCGCTACCCTGGTAAAGGATAACGCCAAGAAAGAAGCTCTCTATGAGAAGGCCATCTCCAAGTACAACAGCAAGACCGGCCAGTACAATCTTGCCGCTCTCTTCCTGAACGAAGGCAAGCTCTCCAAGGCTGAAGGCGCTCTGTCAAAGCTCGGTTCCAATGACCCAGACGTCCTCAATGCTCTCGGTGTTGTCGCTATGAGAAAGGGTGACTACGAGGCTGCCGCCAAGTATTTCAAGGCTTCAAAGACCGATGCCTCCAAGGCAAATCAGGGTGTTGTAGATCTCCTTACCGGCAACTATGAGAAGGCTGCCCAGGAGCTTGCAGACGTAAAGGGATGCTGCAACAATACCGCTCTTGCCTACATCCTCACCGACCAGCTTGAGAAGGCAGAGAAAGCTATCCACTGCGAATGCGGTTCCTGCCTCTACATGAAGGCCATCATCGCTGCACGCAAGGGTGACGCTACAGGCGTTCAGAAGAATCTTGCCGCCGCTTACAAGAAAGACGCTTCCCTCCGCGAGAGAGCTGCCAACGATATCGAATTCGCCGGCTACGATCTCTAGGATAAAGTCCCAGAAACAAAAAAAAGAGGTCGACCTTAGTCGACTTCTTTTTTTGTGCGCCAAGTTCCGCATCCGCGGCCGGAGGTTGCCTCTTCGAGGACTCCGCTCACTGCGTTCGCTCCGGCCCCTCCCATCGTCATCTTCGTCATCGCTGCGCGATAACTTGCTGCCGACGGGCCCCTCCCCCTGCCCGTGTCCGAGGGTGGACACGCCTCTTAGAGGCAACCTCCGACCGCGATGATGTGCATTGGCGCACCATTGGAGATGTTTTCCTTATATTGTGAGCGAGAGCGACATACCCGAACTCAGTGCTGACTTTTGCGTAAGATTTGAGTCTGAAGCGTTTAAAACCGTGGTTGAACTTTATAATATTTTATACCCACATTGAGGACGTAGGAAGGGATACCCTCACGGGGCTTGTGCACCCCCGCACAAGGGTAGGGGGAGGGACCCGCAAGATACGAGTTTCGCGGTACGCGGGACGAAGTAGATTGTGGGAGGGGCCGCAACGGAGCGAAGCGAAGTGGAGTCCCCGTGAGGGTATCCCTTCCTACGTCCTCACCACAAAAAAAGAGTGACCTAAGTCAACTTAACACTTTTGGTCACTCTCGCTGTTCATGTCTTAATGGGAACCTAGACTTCCGTCGCGGTAGAGAATTCGCGAAGGAAGCGCATGTCGTTCTCGAAGTAATGACGAAGGTCGTTGACCTGCCACTTGAGCATAGCGATACGCTCGACACCCATTCCGAAAGCGAAACCGCTGTAGACCTTGGAATCGATACCGCTTGCTTCCAAAACGTTGGGGTCAACCATGCCGCAGCCGAGAATCTCGAGCCAGCCTGTGCCTTTGCAGATATTACAACCCTTGCCATGGCAGATATTGCAGCTGACATCAACCTCGGAAGAAGGCTCGGTGAAGGGGAAGTATGACGGCCTCATACGGATTTCGGCATCTGGACCGAACATCTCGCGGGCGAAAAGGAGGATCGCCTGCTTGAGGTCTGCGAAGGTGACGTTCTTGTCAATATAGAGGCCCTCTACCTGATGGAAAATGCAATGGGCGCGGGCGGAAATAGCCTCATTACGGAAAACTCGTCCCGGGCAGATAACCCTGATAGGGAGCTGCTGAGACTCCATCTCACGGACCTGGACCGACGAAGTATGGGTCCTAAGGAGCAAAGGATTGACATGGCCGGTCGAAACAAAGAATGTATCCTGCATGTCGCGGGCAGGATGGTTCGGAGGGAAATTGAGAGCCTCGAACACATGATAATCATCCTCAATCTCAGGACCTTCGGCGACATCATAGCCGAACTTTCTGAAAATCTCGACAATCTGCTGCCTGACGATGGAGACCGGATGACGGGAACCGGGCTCGAAAGAGTCCCCCGGCATTGTAAGATCCTCCTTGGGGCCGTCGGATTCAGCATAATCAGAAACAGAAGCCCTGAACTCTTCTATCTTTGCAGTAACTGTCTGCTTCAATTCATTGAGCTTCCGTCCATATTCTCTTTTCATTTCAGGACCCACCGTGCGGAACTGCTCGAACAGAGCCGTGACCTCTCCTTTCTTTCCAAGGAAACGGACACGTGCATCCTCAACCTCTTTACGAGTCAAACACTTGAGTTCATCAAGCTCGGCGAGAACTTTCTCGATCTCTTCTTTCATATCAATTGCGTTTTATCTTACAAAGATAACTATTTTCCGCCGTTTTTCAATTCTGCGGCAGCCTTGAGAGCTTTTTCAGCACGCTTGTCACGAGCTTTCTTATCCCTCGCAGCTCCGCTCTTCAGATACTTTTTCCACTGGTCTTCATTCAGAAACTTATGGAAGGCATTGTAGATGTTCTCTGACCATTTATCCTGAACCTGCTGGTACATGTCGGCATTGGTGACCTTGGACGCCTGGAGCTCTTTGAGATCATCCTGCATCGCATGGTAATCATGGACAAGGACAGAATCAGCATAAAATTCCTGCCAATACTCCAGCTTCAGAGCATTGCTCAGACGTTCAATTTCTTTGTCTATATATTCCATAAGCTGCTTTTCCTGCTCTTCCGGAGTCTGGGGCTGCTGGGCCGAGGCAAAGGAAAAAGCGAGGAGAGATGCCGCTATGAATGATAATAAATGTTTCATGCCAATAAAAAATAATTAAATTTGCATATTACATACAATTGGCAAAATTATAAAAAATATAGATAATGTTCAAGAACATGAGAAAATCAGCCATATACGCGTCTGCGGCAGCCCTGCTCCTTGCAGGTCTTTCCACAAACGCCGATGCTTGCACCAATGTCGTCATCTCTGCCGGAGCGAGCGCAGACGGATCTGTAATCGTATCATATGCGGCCGACTCACATTGGCTGTTCGGGGAGCTTTATTTCCAGAATGCAATGGACTGGAAGAGCGGAAGCAAGAGAAAAATATATGACTGGGATTCCAACAAGTACCTCGGTGAAATCCCCCAGGCTTCCCATACTTATAAAAGAATCGGAAACATGAACGAGCACCAGCTCATCATTGCCGAGACGACATGGGGCGGCAGGCCTGAACTCGAAGACAAAAGGGGACTTCTGGATTATGGTTCCCTTATCTATATTGCTCTTGAAAGGGCTAAAACGGCCCGTGAAGCAATTGACGTAATAGTCGAGCTCGCAAACACCTACGGCTATGCTTCCGAAGGCGAGACCTTCTCCATCGCGGATAAGAACGAGGCATGGATAATGGATCTTTGCGGAAAGGGGATGAGAATCAAAAACGGAGTCAATGCCAACAGAGGCATCGTCTGGGTGGCCAGGAGAGTGCCTAACGGAGCCATCTGCGCCCATGCCAATCAGGCCAGAATAGGGACATTCCCTCTTCATGACAAGGACAACTGCCTCTATGCAAAAGACGTTATCACCTTCGCCAGAAGGCAGGGATATTTCGACGGAGAAGATGAAGAATTCAGCTTCTGCAAGGCCTATTGCCCCGTTGATTTCGGCACCGTTCGCGCCTGCGACGCAAGAGCCTGGAGCGCATTCAACATCCTCTGCGACGGTTGGTTCTCATTCAAGGACGAGGACGGAGTGGTTCATACCAACGACGCCGCTTCCTACCTCGATTACGTTATGGGATATGACCTCAACGGATCCATGCCCCTGTTTGTTTATCCCAAAAAGAAAGTCTCTGTAAAGGCTGTCGCCGATGTGATGAGAGACCACTTCGAAGGGACCCCGATGGATATGACCCAGGATATCGGAGCCGGCGGAAACGCCCTTCCCTACAGATGGCGCCCGATGGAGTTCGAGGTCGATGGAAAGAAATATCTAAATGAAAGGGCAATCGCCACCCAGCAGACAGGATTCTGGTTTGTCGCCCAGGCAAGAAACTTTTATCCCGACGATATCGGAGGCATCCTGTGGTTCGGCACCGATGACGCCGCGACATCATATCTGACACCTATTTACAGCTGCTCCAATGATGTTCCCGATTGTTTCCGTCAGGGGAACGGAGACCTTCTCCACTATTCTCCGACCTCTTCCTTCTGGATCAACAACCGCGTCGCCAATGCCTGCTATAAGATGTACAACGTAATGGCTCCGACAGTCCGCGAAGCGGCCGACAAGTTCGAAGTGGACCAGATGCTCTTCGGCACCAGGGGCGCAGACAGCACTGCCGTAATGATGTACAACGACATAGTTGTCAAGCTGCAGAAGAAACTGTCTGTCAAGAAGAGGGACGTAATGGTCTCCGGAGATCCTTTCGCTCCCGTAAGGAAGTATCTTACAAGATATTCGGTCGACACCGCCCAGGAGCAGTTCAAGAACTGGTGCAATCTAGAGGTCCTTCTCCTCGTAAAATATATCGACGGTAACGTCAAGGCACAGAACAAGGACGGCTCGTTCAAGCACTCCGAATATTCCGAGGGAATACCCGACAAGCTGACTCAACCCGGGTATACCGACATCTGGAAGGCCGCCGTCGCTTCAGAGCACGGCGAGACAGTCAAGGTCCTGGAATAATTATTTCCCGCGGGACTGCATTTTATACACAAGGCTGATAAGTACGCTTCCGAGGATACCGGCACATAGCGATCCCATCAGGACTGCTATCTTTCCGGCATCGCGAAGATGAGCCGTCACCTCTGCGGGAACTCCCGCTCCGGCGAAAGAAAGCGTATCTACAAATATCGACATTGTAAAGCCTATACCTCCAAGACAAGCGACCGCAAAGAGCATCGGCCAAGTACTCTTAGCAGGCATTTCTCCGATTTTGCACTTGATTGCAAGGAAACTTGCAAGAGTAATTCCTATCGGCTTTCCGAGAAGAAGGCCGAGGAAGATTCCCATACCGGGAGATCCGAGTGCAGCATCAAAGTGGAAAACGTTGAAATACGAGGGATCAGCAATCTGGACACCTGCATTGGCAAGGGCGAAAACGGGCATTATGAAATAATTTACCCATGGAGAAAGACTCTGCTCGAGCCTGTATGCAGGAGGGATGGAACGCTTGGAAAGGCCGCTGAGACGACGAAGGCAGTAGCGCTGCTGCTCATCCGGGAACTCTTCTGCTCCAATATGGTCGCCCAGCTCGATTCCATGCATCAGAATATTGTGCCTGCGATAGAATTTCGCCCTGTTGTAGCGGGCTTCCATCGGGATAAGGAAGGCCATGACTACTCCGGACATTGTCGCATGGATTCCTGCATAGTAGAATAGGAACCAAATAGCGATCAAAGGAACAATATAGAATACCAACCTCTTCTCTCCCAGCCTGTTAAGGGCAAGGACAAAGAGAATGATAAGAAGGGAGACAAGAAGCAGAGGACCGTTGATGGTGCCACCGTAGAAAAGGGCGACGACAAGGATAGCAATCAGGTCGTCTGCAATTGCAAGGGCAGTCAAGAAGACTTTCAGCGACACCGGGACCTTGTCACCGAGGACAGAGAGAATTCCAATTGCAAAAGCAATATCGGTCGCTGTAGGGATACCCCATCCGTTCGCGGCTACAGTCCCATGATTGATGATCGTATAGATGATAGCGGGAACGCAGACGCCACCGACAGCGGCAATTATCGGCATTATCGCCTTTTTAAAGGTAGAGAGCTCACCATTAATGACCTCCCTTTTTATTTCCAGACCGACAGAGAAGAAGAAAACCACCATCAGGATATCGTTGATGAACTTCTCCATTGTCATGTCCTTCGGGAACGACCAATCGATGGTACCGCCCGGGCTGTGGAGATTCATTGTAATATCCGTCTCCAGAAAGTGCTGGTAATAATAGCTGGTGAAAGGCAGGTTTGCCAGCAGCATTGCAACTATTACGCTGACAAGAAGGATGACGCCGTTGGCCCAGGGCTTTCTGACAAAGCGGCTTTGGGACGCGTTGAAATTGTGGATTTCTTTGTTCCACCAATAAATTGGGATATGTCTCATATCTTATTCTCCGTAAAGGTATTTCTTCTGGTCGGGTGTAAGGGTATCGATATTGACGCCCCAGCTTTCAAGCTTTCTCGAAGCCACTTCGGCATCGATTTCGACGGGAACATGAAGGAGCATTTTCCCGCTTTCGGAAGGAAGATTATTTTTGTTGTCTACCAAATATTTGGCGCTGAGGGCCTGGATTGCGAAGGACATGTCCATAATCTCTGCCGGGTGGCCGTCGCCTGCCGCAAGATTGACAAGGCGACCCTCTGCAAGCACATAGATTGTCTTCCCGTTCACAAGAGTAAACGCCTCAATATTGTTTCGGGCTATATAGGACTCGGTCGCGACTTCGCGAAGAGCGGAGACCGCGACCTCGACGTCGAAATGACCGGCATTGCAGCAGATCGCGCCATCTTTCATCTTCCAGAAATCACGGGTGGTAATAACATCCTTGCAGCCCGTGACAGTGACAAAAATATCACCGAGGGAAGCGGCATCACTCATCTTCATTACCTTGAATCCATCCATTACAGCCTCCATAGCCTTGACCGGATCTACTTCAGTCACAATTACTTCCGCTCCAAGGCCCTTTGCTCTCATGGCAACTCCCTTGCCACACCAACCATAACCGGCAACTACCACATTCTTGCCCGCGACGATAAGGTTCGTGGTCCTCATTATTCCATCCCATACTGACTGTCCGGTACCGTAGCGATTATCGAAAAGGTGCTTGCAATCGGCGTCGTTTACGAGCATCATTGGGAATTTAAGCTCCCTACTGCGGTCCATCGCCTTCAGGCGAAGGATGCCGGTCGTCGTCTCTTCGCAGCCGCCGATAACATTCCCTATCAGCTCCGTATATTCGGTATGGATAAGATGGACAAGGTCGCCTCCGTCGTCGATTATGATGTTCGGGCCGGCGCTTATAACAGCCCTAAGGCCTGATTCATACTCCTCCGGGGTGGCTCCATGGACAGCAAAGACATTCATTCCTTCATGGACAAGAGCGGCAGCGACATCGTCCTGAGTGGAAAGAGGGTTCGAGCCGGTAACAAACATCTCCGCCCCAGCCGATGAGAGAACCTCGCACAGATAAGCCGTCTTGGCCTCCAGGTGGACAGAGAGGGCAATCTTGACCCCTTCAAATGGCCGCGTACGGCTAAATTCCTTTTCCAGATTGTTCAGAAGCGGCATATGAGCTTTGACCCAGCTGATTTTCAGTTTTCCGCTCTCGTGAAGATTGATGTCGCGAATAGCACTTTCCATGATTTCTGTTAATTGAGGATGCAAAGATAGCTAATTTTTTTGGGCCTTCTGTTCTTTTATTCCGATCATTACATTGCGGGCATTAATTATGGAACCGAAGGTGTCTGTAGTCAAAAGGACAATATCGCCGCGGATAAGGCCGTACGTCGCAACGATTAAAGATCCTATCAGGCTTATTATCCAGAATGTCAGGGACATTGTAGAGACACCTTTTCGGCGGGAATCAAAAAATTGATAGACGAAGCGGAGGGAGAAAATGAGCTGGCCGATGGATCCATATATGATCAGCCACAAGGGAACTTCTCCATTGAAGAAATGCTCAAAAAAACTCCTGAAATCCTTGAGAAGGTAACAGAAACAGATAATCGGAACCGCTATCAGAATTATCTGAAGCAACATATTCAGCTTTTTCCAGATACCGTTCTTGTCGAGGTTCCATAGATAGATTCCATAGGAAATAGCCTGCCCTAGGATAATAGAGAAATCATGACGGAGCACTCCGTAAAGGAACATCGTAAAACCTCCCAGGACGCTGAATACCCAGAAAATAGACGGCGCGACGAGCTTCCCCGCTTTCTCGGACATGATCCATTGAACGGCCATCCTGACACCGAATAATCCCTGTGCCAGAAAGCCCACGGCTGCAATGCCCCAATATGAAAGATTGGAATCAAACATATTGATGCAAATATAAGCAATTCAGAGGAAAAGAGTTAAATTTGTAATGGACTCAAATGAATTGAAATGAGAACTGGAATTCTGCATTTTTTCGTGGCTGTTTTTGCCTTTATTAATACTTCCGCTTATTCTTTTTCGCAAGAGAATACCCCTCGAACTCTACGCGAGCTGGGGTTCTCCGTCGGTATTTTCCAGCCTGGAAAATACAACGCAATCACTGATGTCCCAGGTGTTTCCGTCGGACATGTAACCTGCATCGAAGGGAAAGACATTCGGACAGGCGTGACCGCAATCGTCCCGCATCAAGGCAATATTTTCAAAAATAAAGTCCCTGCTGCAGTGTATGTCGGGAACGGATTCGGAAAACTCGCCGGGGTGACTCAAATACAAGAACTGGGAAACATCGAGACCCCTATTATTTTGACAAACACCCTCAGCGTCGCCGCCGGTCTGGACGGGTTGATTACTTATACCCTGTCGCAGGAAGGCAACGAGGGGGTTCGCTCTGTCAATGGAGTAGTCGGAGAGACTAACGACGGCCTGCTCAACAATATACGGGCCCGCTTCATCCGGCCCGAGCATGTTCTCGAGGCGATAGCTTCCGCTTCAACAGGGCCCGTTGCCCAAGGCAATGTCGGCGCAGGTACCGGGACAGTCTGCTTCGGCTGGAAGGGAGGCATTGGAACTTCTTCCCGGATCCTCCCGGAATCCCTTGGCGGATGGACGGTCGGTGTGCTGGTCCAGTCCAATTACGGCGGCATTCTGGAAATCGACGGAGTCCCTGTCGGAAAGCGCCTCGGCCAGTATGAATTCAAGAAAAATGTAGAATCAGGATCAGCCGACGGCTCGTGCATGATGGTCATCATCACTGACGCTCCACTTGACGCCCGCAATCTTGAAAGGGTCGCAAAAAGGGCTGTCATGGGCCTTGCTAAAACCGGCGGAATCGCCTCCAACGGCAGTGGGGACTACGTTATCGCCCTCTCTGTAGCTCCCGGCAATCTGGTACGCCCTGGCGAATCCCTCCAAAACGTGACTCTACTCTCCAATGACCGAATGTCTCCACTTTTCGAGGCTACCATTGAAGCGACCGCCGAAGCCCTCTGGAACTCCCTATTCATGGCTGAAACACTTTCAGGCAATGGGTCTACAGTCAAAGCCCTTCCTGTACCCGAAGTTTTGAAGATGCTTCGTAAAAGAAGGTAAGGGGTGATCTCTTGAACGAGAGCTCTCTGAAGTAACGGTGGACCTTTTGCTAGTTTCCGAAAAACTCACTACCTTTGCCCCGTCACAAGAGTCGTCTGGCAGACTTTCGCCTTCTTGACGAGTCCCATGATGCCCTGGTGGTGAAATGGTAGACACGAGGGACTTAAAATCCCTTGGCCCGAAACGGCCGTGCGGGTTCGATTCCCGCCCGGGGCACCTAGAGATGTTTTTGAGGTTTTTCAAGCATTTCTTAAGATTGGAAAAGTC
>Ga0079305_1000257_pt1 | contig 125537 bp, 107 predicted proteins | sample LMS_cellobiose_e_FD_79183 | JGI IMG/M metagenome (GOLD analysis project Ga0079305, IMG submission 79183) | Rumen-fistulated moose microbial communities from Alaska, USA - LMS_cellobiose_enrichment | ecosystem: Host-associated > Mammals > Digestive system > Stomach > Rumen fluid ...
AAATATATCACCCCGCCCACCGAGCACGCCTTCCTCGAGCCGGAAACCGCGGTCGCGGCCCCTGAAAATGGCGGCGTGGTGATCTATTCGGGCGACCAGGGCATCTACCAGACCAAGAAGGAATGCGCCGAAGCGACCGGCCTGCCGCCTGAAAAGGTGCGGGTCGTCGCGAAGATGGTCGGCGGTGGATTTGGCGGCAAGGAGGACATGAGCGTCCAGCATCATGCCGCCATCCTCGCCCTGCTCACCAAAAAGCCGGTCAAGTTCTCGCTCACCCGCAGGGAGAGCATTCTCTGCCATCCGAAACGTCATGGCTTCGAGATGGAGTTCACCACTGCCTGTGACGAAAACGGCCATCTCACCGCCATGAAGGCGACGCTCGTTTCAGATACCGGCGCGTTCGCCTCGCTCGGAGGCCCGGTTTTGCAGCGCGCCTGCACCCACGCGGCCGGCCCCTACAATTACCAGGACATCGACATTGACGGCAAGGCCTATTACACCAACAATCCGCCCTGCGGCGCGTTCCGCGGCTTCGGGGTGACACAGAGCTGCTTTGCGACCGAATGCAACCTCAACCTGCTCGCGGAAAAGGTGGGAATCTCGCCGTGGGAGATCCGCTACCGCAACGCGATCCGCCCCGGGCAGGTGCTGCCGAACGGGCAGATCGCGGACGATTCGACCGCGCTGGTTGAGACGCTTGAAGCGGTGAAACCGTATTACGACGCGCACCCGAAAGCGGGCATCGCCTGCGCGATGAAAAACAGCGGCCTCGGCGTGGGCATTCCCGATACCGGCCGCTGCCGCCTGACTGTGGAGAACGGCAAGGTGCATATCCATTCGAGCGCGGCCTGCATCGGACAGGGCATGGGTACCATCGTCACCCAGATCGCCTGTGAAACGACCGGACTGCCGCTTGAAAAGGTGGTTTACGACACCCCCGACACCGCCGATTCCCCTGATGCTGGAAACACGACCGCCTCCCGCCAGACCCTTTTTACGGGCGAAGCCACCCGGCGCGCCTGTCTGGCGCTCATGCAAGCCAAAGGCGGCCGGCCGCTGGAAGCGCTCAATGGGCAGGAATTTTTGGGGGAATATCTCGGCGTCACCGACAAGATGGGCTCCGACAAACCCAATCCTGTCAGCCACATCGCCTACGGCTACGCCACGCATCTGGTGGATCTTGACGAGGATGGTAAACTGAAATTGGTACTTGCGGCGCACGACGTGGGGCGCGCGGTCAACCCGGTCAGCATCGAAGGGCAGATCGAAGGCGGCGTGGTGATGAGCCTTGGCTATTCGCTCACCGAGGATTATCCGCTCGACCACGGCCGTCCGACCGCCAAATACGGAACGCTTGGGCTTCTGAAATCCACCCAGACGCCCGACGTGCGGGCAATCATTGTGGAAAAGAACCATTCCGAACTTGCCTGCGGCGCGAAAGGTATCGGCGAAATCTGTTCGATTCCGACCCCGCCCGCCGTCCAGCTCGCCTACTACAATTACGACGGGAAGTTCCGCAACACTCTGCCGCTGGAGGATACCCCCTACAGCCGCAAAAAGAGATAAAACCCACCGTATTCAGGAGGTGTCCCATGGCGCTCAGGCTTGCCTGCATCTTTCTCGCTTCCGGCCATTCCAAACGTTTTGGCGGCAACAAGCTGCTCGCTGATTATAACGGCAAACCGATGGCCGACCATATCTTTTCCAGATTCCCGTCTGAATTGTTCAATCAGGTGGTGGCCGTCACGCGCTATGCGAATGTTGCAGTTTCAGCCGCGCAGCACGGCTTTACCATCGCGGAAAACGACGACACGACAGATGATATCGCCAAAACGATCCGGCTCGGCCTCGCGGCGCTCGCGCCCGGCGCCGACGGCTGCATGTTTTCGGTCTGCGACCAGCCGGCACTGTCCGCCGAAAGCATCGAAAAGCTTGTGCGGGCGTTTTCCGCCGCGCCGGAGCGTATCATCGCGCTGGGGCATAACGGAAACCGCGGGAATCCGGTCTTTTTTCCCGCCGCCCTCTTCCCGGAGCTTGCCGCCCTGGAGCCGAATCAATCGGGCGGCGCGGTCATCAAGCGGCACAAGGCCCTCCTGGATATCGTGGAGGCCAACGATCCTCTTGAACTTTGCGACGTTGACTACCGCGCCGACCTCCCCAATAAATAAAAACGCCAAAAGCCCCGGCAGCAAAGCTGCCGGGGCTTTTCCTTTTAGAAATATTCACTTTCGCCGCGTGGAACATAGACGCCTTTGCGTTCCATAAGCACCTTTCCGCCGGCGGCCACCAGCTGTCCGCGCAGAAAGACCGCCTTTGCTTTTCCCTGCATCCGCATACCTTCATACGGGGTATAGTCGACCTTCTGCTCCATATCAGCGGCCGTGATTGTCCAGCAGCACGCGGGGTCCCACACGACGATGTCCGCATCCGCGCCTGGTGCGATCAAGCCCTTTCTGGGATACATGCCAAAAAGCCGGGCGGTATTTTCAGAGAGCATCGCGGCCATCTGGTTTTCGGTCATCCGCCCCGCCGCCACGCCGAGCGTGTACATCACGGCAGGCCGGTGTTCGATGCCGGGCAGGCCATTGGGAATTTTGGAAAAATCCTCCCGGCCCAGTTCCTTCTGCCCTTTCCAGTTGAAAGAGCAATGGTCGGTGGAAACCGTATCAATTTCACCTTTTGCGAGCGCGTCCCACAGCGCCCGCTGATCATATGGCTTACGCACCGGCGGCGAGCAGACGTATTTCGCGCCCGCAAAGTCCGGCAAGCTGTAAACGTTATCGTCAAATGCGAAATATTGCGGGCAGGACTCGATATAGACTTTTTGCCCACGTGCACGGGCCCGCAGCGCCTCTTCGAGCCCCATCCGGGTGCTCAAATGCACGATGTTGACCGGCACGCCCGCTGCTTTCGCAATATAGCAGTAGCGCACAATCGCTTCAGCTTCGACAAAATCCGGACGGGACAGCGGGTGGTATTCCGTTGAGAGGTTGCCCGCGCGGCGGTTTTCAGCGATCATTTCGTTGACCAGATCGCCGTTCTCGCAGTGAACGCCCACGATGCCATGCAGCTGGCCAACCCGCTTCAGGATCTCATAAAGCTGGCCGTCGCTGATCCGCAGATTATCATAGGCAAGGTAGCACTTGAACGAGGTCACGCCCTGCCGCGCCATCTCGTCAAGCTCCCGCGAAACCATTTCATTCCAGTCGGTGATTGCCATATGGAAGCCATAGTCGCAGGAGGATTTTCCGTCGGCCTTGCCATGCCAGACATCCAATGCGTCGCAGAGCGTCCCGCCGCGGTCCTGCGTTGCAAAGTCAAGCAGCATCGTCGTTCCACCCGCGGCGGCGGCACGCGTGCCGCTCACAAAATCGTCCGCGGTGAGCGCCGCGCCGGTATCCATATCGAGATGGGTGTGCGCGTCGATAAAGCCCGGGAACAGTTTGCAGCCGGAGGCATCGTAAGTTTCACATCCCTTTGCCGCCAGATCCCGCCCGACAGCGGAGATCCTCCCCTCTGTGATCCGCACGTCAGCTTCATAACTCTCCCGCGGCGTCACAACTGTGCCGCCCCGAATGATCAGATCCATAAAACATCTCTCCTTTAAAACGGCTTCAAGGGACGGGGGAAAGTCCCCGTCCCTGAAACGATAGCAGATCAGAACAGATATTGACGCTGGCCCCAGGCAGCCGAAATCAGACGGCAGATATCCTCTGGAACGGTACATTCCGGATCTCCCAGACTCACGCATTCCACCTGTCCGTCAAGCCGGATACGGTAGGTCTGCTTCTCGCCGTCGAGCAGCAGGAAGCCTTCGTTTTCGCTGTCCGCAAAGTCTTCCTCGCTCCAGAACAGGGTAAATTTGTCCTTATACGGCGCGCTGTCGTACGGGCAGAAGGTCGCGCAGTTGCCGCATTCATTGCACATGCCGTCTACATGGATGATCTGGCGCATGCGTTTGCCGGGCACCGCGACCGTGATATTGGCGCGGTTCGGGCAGACGTCGGCGCAGCATTCGCACACGGTCGCGCACTCGAGGCAGCGGTCGCTTTCCTTACAGGAAGCGCACTCCCCGCAGAGTTTTCCCTTCTTTGCCAGCGCATGCGTGTAATCCGGGCTTACATTGCATTCGGCATAAGCGTCGCAATCCGCGCCGCAGATCGCTTTGGCCGCTTTCGCCGCATCCGCGATCGCCTCGACCACCGTGGCCGGGCCGCGGTTTGCGTCGCCGACAATATAGACGCCCGGAACGCTCGTCTCAAGGTTTTCGTTCACCCTCGCATAGCCGCGTTCGGTGAGCGCAATGCCGTTTTGTCCATAGAACGCGCTGTCCACCGTCTCGCCAACCGCGGCGATGACGGTATCCGCGGGAACGGTGATCACTTCACCGGTATCGACCGGGCGGCGGCGGCCGGATTCATCCGGTTCGCCAAGTTTCATACGATGGCAGGTGAGAACGCCGTCTTTGACGCCGACCGGCGCAAGCAGGTCGCAGAACTGCACGCCATCCGCAATGGCCAAAGCCAGCTCTTCCTCATCGGCGGGCATATACCGCTTGTTGCGGCGGTAGACCAGCCGCACATTTTTGACACCCGGCGCGCGTTTTGCGGCGCGGGCAGCGTCCATGGCGGTGTTTCCGCCGCCGATGACAACAACGTTTTCGCCGAGGTTCACATTGTCTATATCGCTTTTGCACTGCTCAAGGAACGCGATGACATTCATCGCCTCGCCGTATTCGAGCTTCAACACGCCGGGCTTCCAAGCACCGTTTGCAAAGATCACATGGGTAAATCCCTGGTCGAACAGCTCTTTCGCGGAGCTGATTTCCACACCGGTTTCAAACCGCACGCCCAGCGCCTTCACCAGCGCAACGTCATTCTCGATCGCCGCAGTGGAAACCCGAAACGCCGGAATCACATGGCGCACGATACCGCCAAGCTGGCCCCGTTTTTCAAACACGGTGGCCGCCACCCCCGCTTTCGCCAGGAAATAACCCGCGGCAAGGCCGGCGGGCCCGCCGCCCACAACCGCAACCTTCGCGTCCGACGCGGGCACGGGCTTTTTGAGTTCTTTCATGAGGTCTGCGTAGGCCGCTTTTGCCGCTTCAAGCTTCACATCGCGGATGCGCACGCTCTCCTCATAGAAATTGCGGGTGCATTTGTCCGCGCAGTGATGCGGGCAGATGGTGCCGGTGATGAACGGCAGCGGGTTGCGTTCGGTGATGACCTTGAGCGCCTCCAGATAGTTCCCCTCCCCCGCCAGCCGCAGGTAGGCCGGGATATCCTGGCAGATCGGGCAGCCGTCGCGGCAGGGCGCCTCAAAGCAGTCGATGAGCGGGACTTTCTTTGCCATCTTGCGGGACGGCAGGGGCTTGATCGGCTTGCGGTAGTAGGGGTCCTCAAGCGCATCCTCGGCAAAATCGCTGACCGCCGCGACATTCACCCCGCTAAATGGCTGGTCGCCGCAGTTGAGGAGCGCTTCGGCCATCTGATAAATCCGTTCGTAGCCGCCCGGCTTTAAAAGCGTAGTGGCCAGGGTGATCGGCCAGATGCCGCAGGCGAAGAGCTTTTCAATGTTATGCAGATCCGCGCCGCCGGAATACGAGATGCGCAGCTTGCCGTCAAATTCCTTGGCGATCTTTTTCGCGAGCGAGATGGTCAGTGGATAAAGCGACCGGCCGGACATGTACATCTCCTCGCTTGGCAGCTCGCCGGCGGATACCTCGACCGGAAAGGTGTTGGTGAGCTTTACGCCGAATTCGAGTCCGCGCGCCTGCGTGAGTGCGGTGAGACGGTGGAACATCGGCACCGCGTCGGAGAACTGCAGATCCTCCTTAAAGTGGTGGTCGTCAAACACGATATAATCGAAGCCGAGGTCATCCAGCGTTTTGCGGGCGAATTCGTAGCCCAAAAGGGTCGGGTTGCATTTGATGTAGGTGTTGAGGTTCTTCTCGGTGATGAGGTAGGTCGCGATCCGCTCGATCTCCTGCGGCGGGCAGCCGTGCAGGGTCGACAGGGTGATCGAATCGCTCACGCGCGGGCTGACCGCCTCGATATAGGCCGCGTCCACCTTGGCAAAACGGCGCACATTCGCAAGCGCCCACTTTTTGCATGCCTGGAACACTTCGGTGTTTCCTGCGTCCTTCATTCCTTCGATGTATGCATCAATTTTTGGAGTTTTGATCCCCTCCAGGTCGTAGCCGACCGACATATTGAATACAAAACCATCCGGATCTCCCAAATCCAGTTCCTTTGCCAACAGCTTGCAGGCAAACCACGCCTTGACATATTCGTCGAACGCCTGCGGGACGGTCAGTTCGGTCGACCATTCGCAGTTGTAGCATTCATCCGCGGCGGTAATACAGGGTTTCGCCACACAGGCGGAAAGCTCCTCGCCATCCATCTTCTGCACCGTCTTGAGCTCGAAAAAGCGGCTTCCCGCCGCATAAGCGGCGATGATGTTCTGCGCGAGCTGGGTGTGCGGGCCAGCCGCCGGTCCAAACGGCGCTTCGAGCCGCTCTTTGAAGATCGGCAGCTTTTTATCATCCGGTTTGTGCCGGAAAACCTTCGCCACGCCGAAGATCGATTTCTGCTGCGCATATTCATTCAGTGCCCAGTTCATCAATTTATCAAATGCGATCGGTCTCATCTTATCGCTCATGATCATATCCTCCTTGCGCTTCTCTTTTATTTGCCCGCGTTGATCCGTTTCCACATGCCAGCGGCCTGTTCCCGTGCATGCGCGAGGACCGCCTGTTCATCGATGCCAATGAGTTCCCGGTCCTTCATCCGGACCTTTCCATCGATGATGGTGGTCACCGTCTGTCGGCCGCTCATGCCGAACAGAGTGTGACCGTTCGCATTGTCCGCGCTCATCGGGGTGAGCGGGATATAGTCGCTCACGATGATGTCTGCCGCCGCTCCTTCCGAAAGTTCGCCCAGCGGCTTTTGGAAGGAACGCGCGCCGATGGCGGCGTTGTTTTCGAACAGCATCTGCGGCACTTCCGCCCATGCGACGGTCGGGTCGCAGAGATTGTGTTTATGCAGGCAGTTGGCGGCCTTCATCGACTCGTACATGTCGTTCGTATAGCCGTCGGTGCCGAGCCCACAGAGGATGCCCCGGCGCATCAGCTCGATGGTCGGCGGGCAGCCGACCGCGTTTCCCATATTCGATTCCGGGTTATGTACCACCATGGTATCCGTCTGTTTGAGAATGTCCATCTCGATCCCGTTGACATGAATGCAGTGGCCAGTGATGGTCTTTTCCCCGAGGATATCATTGTCGTAGAGCCGGTTGATCACCCGTTTGCCATATTTTTTGAGGGAATCGTAGACATCGGTCATGCCCTCCGCCACATGGATGTGGAAGCCCACGCCTTCCGGCGTATTTTCGCGGCAGTGCGCGAGGGTCGCGTCCGAGAGGGTGAAGGAAGCGTGCATGCCCATCATGCCCTTGACCATGTCGGAATTTTCTTCCGCGCAGAATTTGATGAAGTCCGCGTTCTCTTTGACCGCCTGGCGCATCTTCTCCTCCCCATCCCGGTCGGAGACCTCATAGCACAGGCAGGTGCGCACGCCGAGCGCGCGGGCCGCGTCCGCGATCGCAAAGAGGCTGCCGGGGATCTCGCCGAAACTCGCATGATGGTCAAAAACAGTGGTCACGCCGCATTTGATGCAGTCGAGATAGGTGGCCATCGCGCTCATGCGGGTATCTTCAAGCAGCAGGTTGCGGTCGATCGTCCACCACATGCCGTCGAGGATGTCAAGAAAATTCTGCGGGTTGTAACCGTTGATTGCGATACCGCGCGAGAAGGCGCTGTAGATGTGATTGTGGGCGTTGATAAGCCCGGGCATGATCATGCCGCCATGTGCGTCGATGAAATCCGCGCCGGGATATTTTTCCTTCAGTTCAGCGGTTGTTCCGACTGCAACGATCGTATCCCCGTCGGCTGCGACACATCCGTTTTCGATCAGGCGGTTGTGTTTCCCGCGGGTGAGCAGCCTTCCGTTTCCTACCAGTAACATGACTTTTTCCTCCTTCATTCGGGTTCATACTTTCAAAACCATTAAAAAAGGCGTCCATCCTATCTTTGGATGAACACCCTGTCCGGCTGGAGGGGGCGGATGCGAATCAGCCGGGTTCAAATGGTGAACATCCAGCCCGTGCGCGCAGCACTCCGTTGCAGCCTGAAAACGATTCAATTTTCATAGAATTTTGCCTTTATTCTATTGACTTTAGTTTAACATGAACAGGCTTAAAATGCAATAGTTCCTGCACATTTTCTAAAAAATATTTTTTAGGTGCAACATTTTTTGTTGCAAAATCCGTCGATTGTGGTATGATGAAGAATAGAATATTCTATTCCGAAGGAGAATCAATCTATGTTTGACGCTATGACGCTGGATTTTTTGAAACAGCTTGCCAAAGGGATCGCACAGCAATTCGGAAATGACTGCGAAGTGGTCGTGCATGACCTGACCTCCAACAATCCGGACAGTTCGATCGTCGCGATTGAAAATGGCCATGTGACCTCCCGCAAGCTTGGCGACGGGCCTTCTCACGTCGTTCTGGAAGCGCTTCATGGCGACCGCAGCAATTTGAAAGACCACCTCAATTATCTGACCAAAACGCACGACGGAAAAATCCTCAAATCGAGCACCATCTATATCCGCGACGAAAACGGCGACGCGGTGGGAATTTTTGCGATCAATTATGACATCACCAGCCTGCTCATGGTGGAAAACGCGCTCAAACCGCTCATCAGCACCGATCAGCCGGAAAAAGAACCGGAACGGATTACCCAAAATGTCAACGACCTGCTCGACGAGCTGATTGAACAGAGTGTGCGCAACGTCGGCAAGCCGGTCGCGCTGATGAACAAGGATGACAAGATCAAAGCGATCCAGTTCCTCAACAACACCGGGGCGTTCCTCATCACCAAGAGCGGCGACAAGGTTTCCAAATACTTCGGCATTTCAAAGTATACGCTTTATAGCTACATCGACGCAAAATAAACTGAAACGGAAAGGGCGGACGCGCGTATGCGCGTCCGCCCTTTATTTTGTTACTGTCTTTGTTGATTGTGGATCATAATATGAGATTTTGTAGTCTCTGTTTTAAAACGACAAAATATTATATAATTTAGTTCCAGATCAAAACAGGCCGGAGTGACAGCATGTTTCAGGTGAGTTCAGACTTTCTCAAAGCGAATATGCCGCGCACCATCCGTTTCACCGAAAGGCTGTTCTCTGAGCTGAACGAGGTCGCACAGCGGGAGGACATCTCCTTTAACATGCTCGTGTTGCAGTGTTGCCAATACGCGCTCAAGCATATGCACAAGGACGATGGATAGTTTAAAAAGAACAGGTAAAGCCCGGGAGTTTCTCCCGGGCGCTCCTTTTTTCTTGAAAAAGGAACCGAAAAAACGCCTGAAGTGGCGCTGCGGCGCAAGTCACGGGGGCGCCGCCCCCGCGACCCCCGCAAGCTTTTGAAAAAGCTTGACCAAAACTTTTGATTTAGAAGCTTGACCAAAACTTTTGATTGGGAAGCTTGACCAAAACTTTTCGCGATGCGCGAAGCGCATTACAATCCGTTTGTCCGCTTTCGGCGCAGCCGGTTTTCGCAAGGTTGCGAAAACCCGTCCCGCGTTCCTTATCCCGAATCCGCCGCCAAAGGCGGCGGGTCGTCGCAGACGACACTTTGCCGGGGGACACGGGGGCGGAAAGCCCCCGTGAGCAGCCGTCGCGCATAAGCGCGCTTCGCCGCCAGGCGAGCAGGCTGCCAAACGCGGAACGCCACGTTTTGTCTAAGCAGATTGCGCGTGATCTCTGCCGCAGGCAGCAAAATCGCGCGCAAGGGGGCCGCGGGGTCTCCCCGCGTGTCCTTCTTTCGTCCATTTCTTGGACAAGCAAGAAATGGACTCGTGGCGCGCGGCGAAACGCGCAGAAGCGGCGCACGGTGAAACGCGCGAAACCATACCGTGCGAAGGCGAAAAATACCCGGGAGCCGCCTCCCGGGTATTTTTCACTTCTTGATCATATTTAAATAGCGGTAGATGGTTGGTACCGATACGCCCAGGTTTTCAGCAACACAGCCAATCGCGCCTTTCACCAGGAATGTACCCATATCGTTGAGCCCTTCCACAATCTCCAGTTTATCCTTCTGGCTCATCCTGCCGACCTGCTCCTCAATATTCGGACAAATCCGCTTGATGTTCGCCTGTACCAGATCGCCAACATTCATGTTGAAGTTCTCTTTGATCCCGGTATTTCCCTGTAAACCCAAGGCTGTGATCACCGATCCCAGTTTTTCATAAGCTTCGCTCAATGCGTGGTAATCGCTGTTGATGCAGAGCATCCCGACCATCTGACCATCCTCATCCTTGATAAAATAAGTCGAGGATTTTAACTGATGCCCATTTTTTGCAACGCCCTGGTAATTCGCCATGTACGGCAGCTTCTCAAAAGAGGCTGTTTTCAGAACATTCAGGCTCAGGTCGGTGATCGGTGAGCCAACCACCCGTCCGCTGATATGCCCATTGCGAATCGCCACCACGCTCTGATGCCAGTCTGTCAGATCATGCAGCACCACTTCGGTGCTGTCTCCCAGACAGTCCGCCAGAAAATCCACCAGCGGCAGATAGGAACGCAGGTATTTGTTCAACGCATCTCCCCCTTTTAGGGAATTTTATTTCTTGATCGCCTCAACCGGATCTTTCGGCAGGATCAGGTTGAGCAGGATGGCGGCCAGAGTCGCGATAACAACTGAGGAGCCGCCGAATACGGTGCCAACCCAGCCCGGGAAGCCCGCCAGCGAACCGGCCGACTGGGTGACGCCCACGCCAAGCGCGACTGAAATGCCAACCACGGCGGTGTTGCGCGGAGTGAGTTTGACCGAGGAGATCATCCGGATACCGGTCATGGTGATCTGCGCGAAAACCGAGATGGTCGCGCCACCGATGACACACTGCGGGATGGTGGTGAGCAGCGCCGAGAACTTCGGGACAAAACCCGCGATCAGCAGAATGATCGCCGCAAAGCCAAAGACCACGCGGTTGACCACACGGTTCACCGTCACGATGCCGACATTCTGGCTGTAGGACGCGGTCGGCAGGCCGCCGAAGAAGGCACCGAAGATGCTCGCGGAGCCCTGGCAGATGATGCCGCGCTGCAGCTCCTGGTCGGTGGGCTCACGGTCGAGGCCGCCGATTGTGGTCGAAGTCAGGTCGCCGATCGTCTGCACCGAGTTGACGATGTACATAACCGCCATCGATACGCAGGCTGCCGGGACAAACTTGAGACCGAAATGCATCGGCACCGGCACCGAGACGATACCCGCCGCGCCGACCGAGGTAAAGTCCACCATGCCCATGCAGAGGGCTACAATATATCCCACAATGATGCCCATCAGGATCGATGCAAGCTTGGTGACGCCTTTGGTGAAGTAGTTGCAGAAGATGACCACGGCCAGCGTGATGATCGCTACCAGCCAGTTCTGCCAGGAACCGAAGGTTTCGCTGCCCGCGCCGCCAGCCATGTATTTGACCGCCGTCGGATAGAGCGAAAGCCCGATTGTGAAGATGACCGTACCGGTCACCATCGGCGGAAAGAACACCCGCAGCTGCTTGACGAAGATGCCAAAAATAATCGCCACCGCGCCGCCGATGATCTGCGCGCCAAGGATGACCCGGATATCATGGTATTCATTTCCCAAAGCCAGCAGGGTCGGTACATAGGCGAAGCTGACGCCCATCACGACCGGCAGCCGCGCGCCGACCGGTCCCAGCCCAAACACCTGTACCAGTGTGGCGATTGCCGTGATCAGCAGGGAAACCTGGATCAAAAGGGTTTTATCCGCGGCGCTGATCCCCAGGACGCCGGAGAGGATGATCGCCGGAGTAACGACTCCAACAATCGCCGCCACAACGTGCTGCAATCCCAGAGGCACGACCTCTTTTGCGGCAGGCACACCGGACATTTCAAATACCGAACCTGTTTTCTTGCTGTCGATCTCTTTCATTGCGACACAACCTTACAAAAAATTTTGATGCCTAATATATTTTAATTAGGATCACTTTAACTATAGACCATTTGCAGGTGTGTTGCAAGATTTTTATCACAGTTTTGATAAAAAAGTATCAGGTATACTTTTGGCTATTCTGCACAGAAATTATAAAATCCAGACGCAAATTGGCCAAAAATTTCCGCCGCTATTTGACTGCTATCGCCTCAATTTCAAACAAGGCGCCTTTCGGCAGCGCGGCAACCTGTACGCAGGAACGTGCCGGCGCATGACCGCCAAAGAAATCCGCATAGATCTTGTTGACCGCGGCAAAGTCTCCCATGTCCGCGAGGAAAACAGTGGTTTTTGTCACATCGGAAAGGGACATCCCAGCCTCAGCAAGCACCGCAATCAGGTTCTGAAAAGCCAGCTTCGCCTGTTCTTCCACTCCGCTGCCAAGCTCGCCGGTCTTTGGGTCCGCGCCGAGCTGGCCGGAAGTGTAGACGGTATTTCCCGCGAGAACCGCATGGGAATAAGGGCCGACAGCCGCCGGTGCGTTTTGTGCAGTGATGATTTTATTCATGTTGATAACCTCCTGTGAAGAATTTGGTTACCCATATTATAACATCTTTTTATCAATAATAATAGTTTTTTATTACATTTTTCTTACAAAATTCTAGTCTTAGAAAAAGGGCGGATTCCCCACAGGAATCCGCCCTTTTTTCATCTTTCTTTTTCGCGCAGCGGCAGCAGCTTTTCCATCGGAAAACAGACATACACCGTGCCCATTTTGGAAACCCGCCCAGCGGTTTCCCGCCCGCAGGAAACCCGCAATGGTTCCCGCGCGCCCGGCAGGCGCACCTGCACTACCGCTTTGCGCGGCCGGTCATAGACCTGCTCAACCACAGCCGCAAAACAGTTTTCCCCCGCTTTATCGCAGAAATAAAGATCGTCGTCATGAATTCCAGCCTGACAGCACCCATCAAGCGGACGCGCGAACCGCAGACACATATTCCAGGCAGAAGCGGTCGCGTACTCCCCCGCGATTTCAGTGAGCGGCGAAATATTCTTGCAGCAGAGCAGCCGGGCAGTCTCCACAAAAGATGGCTGTGCGAACAGCTGTCCCGTGGGCGCGCATTCCACGACCCGACCATCCGTCATGACCGCGGTGCGGCCGCAGTAGCGATAGATTTCACTGATACTGTGAGAAACATAGAGAACGGCGCCTTCAAAGGCATCGAGCGCGGCAGCGAACTCCGGCTCGATCGTATGCCGCAGCTGCCCGTCAAGTGCCGAGAACGGTTCGTCGAGCATCAATAGGCCCGGCTCGCTCGCCATCATCCGCGCAAGCGCAACCCGCTGCTGCTGTCCGCCCGAAAGCTGATGCGGCAGACGGTTTTCCATCCCGTCCAGCTGCAGAAGCGAACAGAATTTGCGCACCAGCTCCGGCTGTTTCGCCTTGTCCTTCACACCAGCCGCGATATTCTGCGCAACGGTCATGTTCGGAAACAGCGCGTAGCTCTGGAACATGAGCCCCACCCCGCGCTGCTGTGGGGAAAGGTTTATCCGTTCTTCCGAGTCAAACAGCACCCGCCCGTTTAAAACGATCCGCCCATGATCCGGTTTCACAATTCCCGCGATACAGCGCAGGGTCATGCTTTTGCCGCAGCCCGACGCGCCGAGCAGCCCCAGCACCTCGTTTTCCGCTTCGAGCTTTATATCCAGTGTGAAACTGCCGAGTTGCTTATAAATTTCCGCAAAAAGGCTCATATCCCGCCTCCCGCGGCATTCTTTACCGTCTGCCTGCCATTATAGTAATTCATCAGGCCGAGCACGATGCAGGACACCACCGTGATGATCGCCACCCAGATTGCGGCGGCGTCCATATGCCCGCCCGCCGTGGCAAAATAGATCGCCACCGGCATTGTCTGGGTGCGTCCGGGGATATTGCCCGCGATCATCATCGTCGCGCCGAACTCCCCGAGCGCGCGCGCGAACGAAAGCGCCGCGCCCGCCGCGATCCCCGGCCATGCCTGCGGGACCATCACCCGCAGGAAAATCCGGCTTTCCGGCATCCCAAGCGTACGCGCCGCCCAAACCAGATCCACCGGCACCTGCTCGAGCGCCCCTTTGGCTGCCCGGTACATCAGCGGGAAGGAAACCACCACCGCCGCAAGCACTGTGGCCTGCCAAGAAAAGACAAGCGAAATGTCGAGCCCGCCGAGGAACCTGCCGATCGGGCTGTTACGTCCGAATACCACCAGCAGGAAGAAACCGACCACCGTCGGCGGAAGCACGAGCGGCAGGGTGAACAGTACGTCGGTCAGCCACTTGACCGGGCCGTTCGCATAAAGGAGCAGCCGGGCAAACAGCACCCCGAAAAAAAATACGAGCACCGCCGCAAGCACAGAAGTGCGCAGCGAAATCCAAAGCGGCGCCAGGTCGAACGAGCCCATCCCCGCACCTCCTCAAATAATTTTACGATACCGGGGAGAAGCCGTATTTGACAAACAGATCCTTCGCTTCGTCTCCGAAAAGATAATCGACGAACGCCTTCGCGGCATCGGGAGCGGTGCTGTCCCTGGTCACGCCGACCGGATAGATAACCTTCTTATGGGAACCCTCCGGCGCGGCACAGCAGATTTCCACCTTGTCGCTGATCTTCGCGTCGGTCTCATACACAATCCCGGCCTGTACGTTCTGGGTTTCGACCCAGGAGAGCACTTCGCGCACATCCTTGGCAAAGACAAGTTTGTCTTTCAGCTTGTCGGTGAGGCCGAGATTCGCAAACGCCTCCTCGGTATACTGGCCGACCGGGACGCTCGAAGGTTCACCCACGCCAATCTGGGTGATGGAGGTATCAGCCAAAGCTTCAAACGATTCAATCTTCTCTCCGCCCGCCGGGACAATCAATACGACTTTGTTTTCGAGGATATCCTTCACCGTTGCGTCGTTCATAAGCCCCGCTTCGGAAAGCGCGGTCATCTGCTTTTTGCCCGCCGAGAAAAACACATCGGCCGGTGCGCCCTGTTCGATCTGCTGCTGCAAAGCGCCGGACGCGCCGAAGTTGAAGGTCAGGGTCACACCTTCGTTTTCCGCTTCGTAAAGCGCTTTCATCTCGGTGAGGCAGTCGGTCAGGCTCGCCGCCGCCGAAACCATCAGTTCAACCGGCTCGCCTGCCGCCGCTTCCGAAGCTTCTTCAGAAGACGCTGGCTCGAGGGCCGGTCCGGAGGCCGGCACCGCGGAGGAAGCGGGCTCGGAGCCGGAGGAACATCCTGCGGCCAGCACCATTGCCGCCGCAAGGATCATACAAAACAGTTTTTTCATATTTCTTTTCTCCTTTATATCATTTTGTCTCAGGCGCGGCGCATTCCTGCGCCTTGCCTGTGAGCACCGCAAGCCCATGGGCAAGTTCAGGCATGACAAACGTCAGGTTTTCCCGCACGGCTTTGGGACTGCCGGGCAGGTTCACGATGAGCGTCCCCTTTCGCAGAACCGACACGCCGCGCGAAAGCATCGCCCGTTTCGTTATGTTTAAGCTCGAATAACGCATGGCCTCGGAGATGCCGGGCGCGAGCCTTTCAGCCACATCGAGTGTCGCCTCCGGCGTGCAGTCGCGCGGGGAAAATCCGGTCCCGCCGGTGGTGAACACCAGTTCGGCAACCCCTTCGTCGCACAGCCGGCGCAGCTCGTCCGCAATCACATCCCGTTCGTCCGGCAGGATTTTATAAAAAATGACCTCGTAGCCGTACTGTTCGCAGATCTCCCGCACAACGGCGCCGCTTTTGTCCTCCCGCAGCCCAGCGGCGCCCTTATCGCTTGCTGTGATGATCGCCGCTTTAAACATCGCGCACCTCCATCAAATCCCCCGCCGAGATCGTCCCGCCACGCAGCACCCGCGCGAAAACGCCCTCGGTCGGCATGATACATTCGCCCATCTTCTGATAGATCTGGCAGTGGCTGTGGCATTCCTTGCCGATCTGGGTCATCTCCAGCACCACGCCGTTGCAGTCGAGAATCGTCCCGACCGGCAGCGAGCGGAAATCGATCCCCTCCACCACGAGATTCTCCCCAAACGCGCCGTCGTCCACCTCGGCGCCGCGCGCGCGAAACGCCTCGATCTTATCGTACGAAAGCAGACTCACCTGACGGTGCCAATCTCCCGCGTGCGCATCGTTTTCGATTCCCCAACTCTCCCGGAACACAGCGCTCCCCACATTTTTCTTCTGGGTGCCGCGTTTCTCACTGATGCAGACCGCGATCACTTTTCCACGCATCCGTTCATCCTCCAATCTGCACCATTCGGTGCTGTTCCACATGCGCGGTCCCCCGCGCGCCGAATTGATGTCCCACAGGTTTTTGCAGAAGCGCTTCCCGCATGAGCGCAGCAAGCGCTTCGTCGGAAATCCCATCGCGCAGCGGCCCTCGCAGGTCAATCCCAACATCGTAATGCAGGCAGAGCTTTAAAAAGCCCTCCGCCGTCAGCCGCACCCGGTTGCAGCTGTCGCAGAACCGGTCGCTCAGCGCGTTGATGAAGCCGACCCGCCCGCAAAATCCTGGCAGCATCCCGTAGGAAGCCGGCCCTCCGCCATTTCCGGCACACGCCGTCATCGGGCCATACAGCCGTTCGAGCGCTGTCCTGATCCGCCCGCCGGGAATTGGCGTAAAGCCATTGCCCAGGCCGATCGGCATCATCTCAATGAACCGAACGTCCACTGGATGATCCTTTGCCAGCCCCGCCACCGAAAGCGGATGCTGCATCCCGAATTCCTCCGCTGCCACACAGTTCACCTTCACCAAAAGCCCCAGCTCCAGTGCTGTTCTAACCGCCTCCAGCGCCTTGCCAAAACTGTCCCGCCGGGTGATCCGGCAAAAAACGGCCGGATCAAGCGTATCGAGGCTCACATTCACCCCGCCGAGTCCCGCAGCCGCCAGATCCTGCGCCATATCGCAGAAGAGAAGCCCATTCGTCGTGACGCTCACCTGTTCGATCCCGTCGATCTCCTTCACCCGGCGCACCAAATCCACAATACCGCGCCTGACAAGCGGCTCCCCGCCTGTCAGGCGGATGCGGCGCACGCCAAGCTTTGCCGCTGCGCGGCAGACCCGCAGAATTTCTTCGAATGAGAGGATCTCCCGATGGGAGACCGGCTCAACCCCTTCCTCCGGCATGCAGTAAACACAGCGCAAATTGCATCGGTCGGTGACTGACACCCGAAGATAATCAATTTCGCGTCCGCAGTTGTCCCTCATCCGCGCCGCCTCCTTTTCTATTAGACTGGCCGGGTAAATTTCCCCGACTTCCCCCCGCTTTTCTGGAGCAGGCGGATTTCCCCGATCTCCATGCCGCGATCGACCGCTTTGCACATATCGTAAATTGTCAGCAGCGCCACCGAAACGCCGGTGAGCGCTTCCATCTCCACGCCGGTCCTTCCGCTCACCCTGACCGTACAGGCCGCGGTAACTGCCATCCGCTGCGGGTCGACCACAAAGGTGATTTCGCATTTGTTCAACGCGAGCGGGTGACAAAGCGGGATCAGCTCCCAGGTGCGCTTCGCGGCCATGATGCCCGCCACCTGCGCCACGCTGAGCACGTCCCCTTTTTTCGCTGTCCGGGTTACGATCGCCGTATAAGCCTCCCGGTTCATCCGGATCGTCCCCTCCGCGACCGCGGCCCGCTCGGTCACTTCCTTTCCGCTCACATCCACCATCACGGCATTGCCGTTTTCATCGATATGGGTAAGCCCGTCCATCACACACCACCCTTTCCAAACCCGCAGTTTGGATAGCGGCAGGGCTCGCAGCCCAGACAGAGCCCGCCGTTTCCAAGTTTTGCAAGATCTTGCGCCGTGACCGGGTCGTCCGCCATGACGCGCGGCAGAACCAGGTCAAAAATGGTGCGTTTGGCATACATCACACAGCCAGGCAGCCCCATAATGGGCACGCCGCCGAGATACGAAAGCAGGAACATCGCGCCCGGCAGGACCGGCGCGCCGTAGCTTATGATCCGCGCGCCAGTATCGCGGATGGCGGCCGGGGTGCGGTCGTCCGGGTCGACGCTCATGCCGCCGGTACAGACCACCAGTTCCGCGCCGTCCGCAAGGAACGCTTTGATTGCGGCAGTGATATTTTTCGGGTCGTCTCCGCAGGAGGTGACACCCATAACCTGCCCGCCGTATTCCCCCAGCTTTTCCGCGACGACCGGGCTGAAGGTATCTTTGATGCGGCCATGGAACACCTCGTTTCCGGTGGTGACAATACCGCACTTTTTCTGCTTGTAGGGCAGAATCCGCATGACAGGTTCAGTGCCGGCAATGGCTTTCGCGGCATCGAGCTTCTCCTTTGCGATCACGAGCGGGATCACCCGCATCCCCGCGAGTTTGTCGCCTTTTTTAACCGGCAGATGGTTCGAGCGGGCCGCGATCATCAGCTCGCCGAGGGCATTGAGCTTTTCCAGCCGCGCCGCGTCGAATGCGAACAGCCCGTCGCTGGCGGCGGAAAGCTCGATCTTCCCCTCCTTGATGCCGCTCTCCTCCATATGCTCATTTTTGCAAAGATCGCAAAGGATCCTTGCGCCTTCGTCCTCGTGCAGCATGCCCTCCTGTTTCTCCCAGACGTAGAGGTAGTCCTTTCCCATCGAGAGCAGCACCGGAATATCCTCCGCCGCCACAATATGTCCCTTGCGAAAACGCGCGTCCTTGGTCACGCCGCGGATAATCTGGGTCATGTCATGGCAGATCACATGCCCGACCGCATCCTCCGTTCTAATCTTCTTCATGCCTTTCGCCTTCCATCTCACCATTATTTTGCGGTGCGCAGAATGTACCGCCGAAATACTCCGCAAACAGCCGGTCGGCGTTTAAATAGACCGCCTTCTGGAACGCCTCATATCGTTCCACAAAGCTCCGGCCCTGTTCGGTCAACCTTGAAAAACCGCCGCCAGCGCCGCCCACATGCCGCTCCAGCAGCATGAAACCGAGCTCCTGTTCCGCTGTGCGCACAATCTTCCATGCCTTTGAATAGGACATCCCCATCTCGCCGGCAGCCGTCTGGAGCGAACCGGTGCGGTCCACCCGCAGGAGCAGTTCGGAAACGCCCGGCCCGTAGAATACCCCGTCCCGTTTGAGGCGCACCTTCAGGGAATATTGCAGGTTATCCATCGTCCGCCTCCTTCAACCGTTATTCTCAAATAGATATAACGCTTTTCTTATTCTATCATAAAAGTCATACTTGTCAATGCAATCCCGCGTCTTCCAAAAAACCTCCGCCAAAATCGGCGGAGGTTCTCATTTTGAAAAAATTTTTTCATTTTCCAACCACCTTGTGGGTTTCGTTGACAATCCGCTCGAGCGCGTTCAGAATGTTCTGATATCCGGTACAGCGGCAAAGGTGCCCGGAGATAAGTTTACGCAGTTCGTCACGGGTATACTTTTTCCCACTGCCCACAATCTCCACCGCAGACATGATGAGCCCCGGCGTGCAGAAACCGCATTGTACCGCAGCTTCTTCCACAAACGCCTGCTGGATGGGGTCGAGTTCGCCGGCCGGGCCGCGCAGGCCTTCAACCGTGAGGATACTCTTGCCTTCCGCCCAAACGGCCAGATAGATGCAGCTGTCGATCGCCTCGCCGTCCACCAGAACGGTGCAGGCGCCGCATTCCCCAACTTCGCATCCTTTTTTGACGCTGGTGAGCCCCAAACGCTTTCGCAGCGTATCCGCGAGCGATTCGCGCTCATCGACCGCAATCTCTGCGGGCTTGCCGTTGACCGTCATTGTAATCACCTTAAGCATCAGCCACACCTCCCGCATGTTTGATTGCCCTGTCCAGCGCGCGGCGGCTCAGCTCCTTCACAAGCTGGACGCGGAATTCCTTTGACGCGCGCCAGCTCGTGCGCGGCGCAACCTCTGTGGCAGCGGTTTCTGCAACCAGCTCGAAAAGCTCCGCGTCAATTCCGCGCCCTGCCGCGAGCGCTTCGGTCCCGCGGCATCGGATTGGCGTTGGCGCAGCGACGCCGTACGCCAGCCGCAGATCCGCCACCGCCTTTCGATCAGCGGAAAGCTTCACATTGACCGCGCAGCCGAGCGTCGCGATATCCATCGCATTGCGCTGGGCATATTTGATATAGTGCCCGCCAAAACCTTCGTAATCACTTTTTTCAATGAAAATAGCGGTCAGCAGCTCGGCGTGCGCAAGATCAACTCTGCCGGGGCCTTTGTAGAAACGCTCCAGCGGCACCAGGCGCGCGCCATCCGGGCCGGTCAGTTCGAGCATCGCGTTCAGCGTGAGCAGCGTGGAGGCGCTGTCCGCGCTGGTCACGCCGTTGCAGACATTTCCCCCGATCGTCCCGATGTTGCGCAGCTGCGGCCCGCCCGCCTGATCGACCGCTTCACCAAGCATTGGCAGGTGTTTTTGGATGAGCGGATCGTTTGTGATGTGGGAGAAGGTCGTCACTGGCCCGATGCGGATGCGTCCGCCCGCATCCATCGAAACGCCTGTGAGCTCCGGAAGGCTGTGAATGCTCACCAGGCGGCAGCCTGCCAGCTTGCCCTCCCGAATCTTGATAAGCAGGTCGCTGCCGCCCGAAATGACAAGCGCTTTTGGGTCGTCCCGCAAAGCGGCAATCGCGTCCGCAGCGCTTTTTGCCTGATAGATCCCTTCGATATCATACATCCGAAGATCCCTCCCTTCCCTTGATGAGCCCGGCCTCGGTGAACAGCTCCACCAGCTTCTGCGGGTTCATCGGGAGCGTATCCACCGCCACGCCGGTGGCATGCAGCACCGCGTTGCGCACCGCGGGTGCCGGCGGGATCGCGGGCGGCTCACCGAGCGCCTTATTCCCGTAGGGACCGCTTGGATCGACCGGCTGCACAAAATCCGCATGCAATTCCGGTGTGTCCAGCGCGGTGGGCAGTTTGTAATCAAGCAGGTTGCCGTTTAACGGCCTGCCCGCGTCGTTATAGAGGAGCTGCTCGCCCAATCCATACCCCAGTCCCATGCTCATGCCGCCGTGCACCTGTGCTTCCGCGAGCTTCGGGTTGATAAGCACGCCGGAATCGTGGACGTTGATGATATCGAGCACCTTCACCTTGCCGACCGGGATATCCACCTCCACCTCGGCAAAGCAGACGCCGAACGCAAAGGTGTTGTCTTTGCAGTGGTTTGTGGCCTCTGCGGTGATATGTACCGAATGGGTCAGGCTATAGAAGGCCTCCATTGCGAGCGCCTGCATCGTAAGGAGTGTTTCACCGCTTTCATGCGCAACGATGCGGCTGTCGGAAATGTCGAGCGCGTCCGCCGGCAGTTCCAGCATCTCAGAAGCGTAACTGAGGATCTTCTCCCGAAAAATCCCGGCTGTCTTTTTAAGCGCCATGCCGCTGACATAGGTCTGGCGGGAGGCGTATGCGCCGGTATCGAACGGCGCGACGTCGGTATCCTGCATCGTAACAATATGAATGTCCTCATCCCGCAGGCCAATCGTCTCCGCCGCCATCTGGGTGAACACCGTATCGGCGCCCTGGCCGATTTCGGTCGCGCCCATCTGCAATTGTGCCGTGCCGTCCTGGTTGAGAATCAGCCGGCAGGCCGCCGTTTCAAGCGAAATCGGGTAGACGCCAGTCTTGTAGCTGAAAAGCGCCATGCCCACCCCGCGCCGGATGTCGCCGGTCTGGTTCCGGTATGCCCTGCGCTTCTCGTCCCAGCGGATGAACTCCTTGCCCTTCTCGATACACTCGAGCAGGCCAGTCGAATGGCAGGTGATACCGGTCATCGGGTCGACATATCCGAGCCGCATCACATTTTTTTCGCGCATCGTGATCGGATCGAGCCCCAGCGCCGCGGCGATATCGTCCATCCCGCTTTCGAGCGCGAATACCGCCTGCGGGATGCCGTAACCGCGCATCGCGCCGCCGGAAGCGATATTCGTATAGACGGTGTAGGCGTCCGCAGTCAGGGATTTCTCGTCGTGATAGGTGTGGCGGTAGGCGTTCGCCGCGTTCGCCACGATCGCGTGGCCGTGAGACGCATAGCCTCCCTGATTCGACCAAGCTTCCAACCTGCGGGCGACCAGCCTGCCGTCCGAACGGACGGCGGTCCTGACCCGGAAGGTGATTGCATGGCGCACCCGTGTGCAGGAAAAGGTCTCCTCGCGGGAGATTTCCAGCCGCACCGGCCGGCCGCCCACCTGGGTGGTCAGCCAGGCGTTAAGCGGCTCGTAGAGCACCTCCTGCTTGTTGCCGAATCCCCCGCCGATATACGGTTTGATCACCCGTACCCTGCCCCATGGAACGCCGAGCGCCTGCCCGACGACCCGCCGGACGATGTGCGGGATCTGGGTGGAGGAAACCACCACAATCCGGCCGTTCTCCATATAGGCAAAGGAAACAGGCGGCTCGATGTGGCAGTGCTGGACTGTCTGGGTGGTATATTGCTGCTCAAAGACGCGTACCTCATCTTCCCTGACCGCCTCGTCGAAATCCAGGTCGCCGACACGGTAACGGCTGTACGCCAGGATATTATCCGGCCTTTCGTCGTGGATTGGGACGGCCCCGGGCGCCATTGCCTGTTCGACCGTGGTAATTGCGGGATACTCCTCGTACTCGGCCTTTACGAGCCGCGCGGCGCGTGCGGCGGCGATCTCGTCCTCCGCGATGACAACGGCGATCTCGTCGCCGTAAATGCGCACCCGCTCGTTTAAAAGACGGCGGTCGGCCACATCCTGATGTTTCGGATCGGTCGACCAGGGATGCCCAGCGGTCGGAAAACAGCGCTCCGGCGCGTCAAAGCAGGTGAGGATTTTCACCACTCCCGGCACTGCCAGCGCTTCGGAAAGGTCGAATCGCAGCACCCGCCCGTTTGCAATCGTGCTGCGCACGACTTTAGCTTCCAACGCGTTTCGCGGGGTGAGGTCGTCGGTATATTTCGCGTTGCCGGTCACCTTTTCCACCGCGTCCACGCGGTTGATGCTCCTGCCAATTCCCATCGCGCATACCTCCTGTTCAACCGGGAAGTGTTTATCGTTTCTGCCTAAGTTTCATTACAGTTTCTTTCTTTTTCAGGATACAATTTATAAAAGTCATACTTTTATTTGTCAATATTATAACGCCTTCCGGGAAAGAAAACAACCAAATTTTCTCCATCTTCAAAGAAAATTTGGTTGCACAGGTTTGGTTATATTTTTATCCCCGCCACATATTTTTCACAGACTTCGCGGCCATCCGACAAAAAGATCAGCCGCTCCAGCCGCTCCAGCGGCGTGAGCGCCTGCGGATGCGGCAGGCGCGCGTCGTCGAATACCACCGCGTCAAATTCATATCCCTGCTCAAATGCGCCGACCTTGCCGAAAAACGCCCCGCCGCCGCGGGTTGCGAGATAAAACGCCTCAGAAACCGAGAGCGGCTTTTTTGTTTCATCCACCAGCCGCCAGCGCAGTTTGGAAACCTGCACCGCGTCAGCCATGGCCCGCAGCATCGAAAGGGAGAAGCCGCCTGCCATATCGGTGCCCAGCCCCATCGGCATCCCCGCGTCGAGATAGGCGCGCGCCGGAGCAATGCCGGAAGCAAGGTTCTCATTCGACTGCGGGCAGTGCGCGATAAAGACGCCGCGCTTTTGCATCAGCGCCAGTTCCGCCGGTTCCGGATGGACACAGTGCGCCATGACCGTAGGGCAGCTCCCGCCGAACAGGCCAAACCGATCATACGCCTCGCCATAACAGGAAACGCCCGGGCAGAGTTCCTTCACCCACGCAATTTCGGAAAGATTCTCGGAAAGGTGCGACTGAACCGGCAGGCCATAATCCCTTTGCAGCATCGAAAGGCCTTCCAAAAGCGCGTTCGAACAGGAGGGGATGAAGCGCGGCGTGAGGATTGGCCTCACATTCCGGAAATCCGAACAGGCTTCGATCCACTGCCGGGTCGCGTCGAGCGACTGTTCCGGCCCTGCTTCCCGCAGCGCATCCGGGCTGTTTCGGTCCATATTCACCTTGCCGACCAGCGCATGCAGGCCGGCGTTTTCCAGCAGTTCCATCAGCAGCAGGGTCGCCGGGGTGTGGATGGTCGCAAAGATACAGGCGCGGGTGGTCGCGCTCTCTTTGAGCGCGTCGGCAAAGATTCCGTAAGCTTTGCCCGCATAGGCGAGACAATCAAACTTCGCCTCCTCCGGGAATACGCGGGCGTCCAGCCAGTCAAGCAGCTCGAGGTCCATCCCCAGCCCTCGAAAGGCGTACTGCGGCGCATGCAGATGCAGGTCACAAAGCCCCGGGATCACCAGCTTCCCGGTGTGGTCAACCACCCGGATCCCTGCATATTTTTCCGGCAGCACACGGAATACGCCCGCAACCAGACCGTTTTCGCAGATCAGATAACCGTCCGGAAGGCAGCGGATCTCATCTTTTGAAGCGCTGTGCAGGATCGCGCCCTTGACGGCAAATGAAGCGCCCGATTTCATCGTGCAATTCCCCCTTTACAGAGATTTTCCCTTGTAATTTGTCTGATTACCGCGTATAATGAAGGATATATTAGGAAATTTGGCAAAGATCGCGGTGGAATTTTATCTAATATCGTTATTAATCATACTAATCTATTCCGTTTTCATCATACCCCATTCCTCCAGTTTTTGCAAGCTCCTTCTATTTTACTTTCAAATGAAAGAGGTTATTCGCATGCCGTCAGAATACGAACTTCCCTATCTGGGCGGAAGGCTCATGTCCACCCAGGTGAGCGCGCTGCTCATCAAGGAGCTGAAGGAAGGCGCTTTTTCAGCCGCGGAACGCCTTCCCTCCGAGGTGGAGCTGGCGGAACGCCTGGGGGTGAGCCGCACCGTCATCCGCGATGCGCTCTCCGATCTGGAACGGGAAGGGTTCATCGAGCGGGTGCGCGGCATCGGGACGGTCATCAACCGGGAGATCGTAGGCCTCAAGCACCGGCTCGATCTGAAACTCGAATATAACGAGCTCATCCGCGACGCGGGCTACCGCCCAGGCGTTGACAGCATTTCGCTGCGGGTGGAGCCCGCCGACGAAGAGCTGGCGGAAATCTTGCAGATCGATTCCGGCGCGCCCGCTATCGTCTGCGAAAAACGGCTGCTCGCCAGCGGTACTCCTGTCATCTATTCGGTTGACTACCTGCCAAAGGCCCTCCTTGAAGGGATGAACTACGCGGATATCGACTGGTCGATGCCGGTGTTCGATATCCTCGACCGGTATTGCGGGCTCACTGTCGTCACCAGTATCGCCAAGCTGCGCGCCACCAACGCCGACCCGCTCATCCGGTCACGTCTGGAGGCTGCAAAAGGCGATGCGCTCATCATGCTCGACGAAATCGGGTTTTGCAAGCTCAGCCGTCCGGTGATGCGTTCCTTTGAATTCTATACCGACTTTTTCGATTTCACGCTTCTGCGCAAAAAATTCTGAACAGCCAAAAAGCCGCGCGCCCATGGGCGCGCGGCTTTTCCATTTTCTGAATGTCGGCTTTATTCGTCCTCGGACTTTTCGGCCTTTGATCCGGCCTTGGTGAGCACCACAACAACGCCCATGATCGCCAGGATAACCGTAAAGATGCCAAACATCCCAAGCCCCATCACTTCAAGGGAAATCCAAAAGTTACTGATTGCGCTTGCACTGAACATTTCTGCAAATCCTCCCTTATTTGATGAATGTCGGGATCAGATACAGGATGATGCCACCGGCGATCACCGACCCGATCTGGCCCGAAACGTTTGCGCCGATGGCATGCATCAGCAAATGATTTTGTTTGTCCTCCGCGAGCGCCATCTTCTGGATGACCCGGGCGGACATCGGGAACGCCGAAATGCCGGCCGCGCCGATCATCGGATTGATCTTCTCCCGCAGGAAAAGGTTCATCAGCTTTGCAAAAAGTACGCCGCCGATCGTATCCATAACAAAGGCCAGAAGCCCCAGGCACATGATGAGCAGGGTCTGCCAGGTTACAAACTGTTCGGCGCGCATCGAGAAGGAGATCGTAATACCGAGCAGCAGGGTGATAATGTTTGCAAATTCGTTCTGCGCGGTCTGCGAGAGGGAGGTCAGCACACCGCATTCGCGCAGGAGGTTTCCGAACATGAGAAAGCCGACCAGCGAAACCGACATCGGCGCGACCAGCCCCGCGATGATCGTGACGATAATCGGAAACAGGATGCGGGTGGTCTTGGTGATGCTCTTCGGGTTATAGGGCATGCGGATCATCCGCTCTTTTTGGGTGGTGACCAGTTTGATGGCAAACGGCTGCACGATCGGTACCAGCGCCATGTATGAATAAGCCGCCACCGCAATCGCACCCATGTAGTTCGATTTGAAGATCTGGGAAACCAGGATCGAAGTCGGGCCGTCGGCGGCGCCGATGATCCCGATGGAAGCGGCGTCCTTAAGGTCAAAACCGCAGAGCGACGCCACGCAGACGGTGAAGAAGATGCCGAACTGCGCCGCCGCGCCAAAGATCATCATCTTCGGGTTCGAAAGCAGCGGCCCGAAATCGATCATCGCGCCAATGCCGATGAACAGAAGGATGGGCAACGCCTCGGAAGATTCAATTGTCGTTTCAAACAGCCATTGGATAATGCCCGGCACCTCTCCGATGCCAGCCGTGACCTGGTTCACAACGCCTGAAAGCGGCAGGTTCACAAGGATCGCGCCGAAGCCCATCGGCATCAGCAACGCGGGTTCAAAGCCTTTTGCAATCGCCAGATAGATCAGCAGCCCGCCAATTGCGTACATCACAATCTGTTCAGGCTGGATCGCAAGGATACCGGATAGCAGAAATTCCATATTTTCGACCCCTTTAATAGAATAGTGGATGCTGTCAACGCCCGCTGCCCGGGCGATCTATAAGAACGGCCGCGAAGGCCGGCACAAACCGGGAAGAATCACAGAATAAAAGACCTGTGTTCATAAAGGACTATGAACACAGGTCTTGTCATTTCAAGTTAAACCATGATCCGAAGCAGGACCCGTGATGTTGATTTAACTGCACCGAAGTACTGACTACTCCCCTGGATTTCGATATGAAACAATTCAATTGTTAACTTTTTATTAAGAATAGCACAGCCGGTTCCCGCTTGTCAATCGTTTCCTGTCCCAGAAGGCCGCTTTTCATCAGGTTTCCCAATTCCGGCACGGTCTTTCCCCTTCGTTTTCAGCTTCCTGCCCCGAAAAGGCGGTCAGACGATCTCGCAGCTGTCCCTTCCGCGCTTTTTCACCGCGTAAAGCGCGCCGTCGGCCTCTTTATAAAGCGCGTCAAAACTTTGCCCCACGTTGGAAAGCGCAACGCCGACGCTGACGGAAACTGGATGCCCATCCTCTCCCGGAAAGATCCCATGAATCCGTTCCAGCAGCATCTCACATTTGCTCTCCACCAGCTTCCGGCTTGTTGTGCGCCTCATGAACACCAAAAATTCATCCCCGCCCAACCGGCCGATGACGTCCTCCTTGCGGAAAACCGCCCGCAGTACGGCGGCGGTTTCCATCAGAACCTGATCCCCGGCAAAGTGGCCAAAACGGTCGTTGACCTCCTTAAAGCAGTCGATATCGATAATGAAAAGCGCGCCCTGATCGTCCTTGCGGTTTCCGGCAAGGATCTTTGTAATCAGGTCGCGGCAGGTCGCCGCGTTATAGATCCCCGTCAGGCTGTCCGACTGCGCCTGGCGCAGCAGGTATTCGCGTTCCTCGCGTTCCCGCTGGACATTCATCATCTTTCCGATTACATAATCCGGCCGGGTTTCCGCTCCGCCGATATTCTTGGTGATCAGGCGCATCCAGCGAAAATTTCCGTCCGGCAGCCTGACGCGGATATCCCGCATCCCATCTTTGCCGGAAACGATCCACTCGTAAAGCGGGAGCAGGTCCTCCTCCCCCTTGGCAACCCGTTCCGCCAGCTGTTTCGCGTACTGACGCATAACCCGCGGCCTTCCGAGCTCTTTCGAGCTCTCCTCTGACAAAGTCAGGCAGTCCTTCCGGTAATCATATTCAAACAGGTGCTCGCCCGTCAGCTTGCACAGCTGCTGGTAGCGCAGGTTTTCAAAAGCCAGCGCGCGTTCGGTCCGCACACGCAGGTAAAAATACAGAGACATCGCACCGAGCAGAAGCAACGCGAACACAACCACCGCCAGAATGACAGCACGGGGATTTGAATCTATAAAGTCCTGGAAGGTGACCGGCGTGGATTCGACCGTATTGGTATAGATGATCGACTGGATATCCGCGTCCGAAATACTGTTCACAACCTTGTTGATGATCGTCAGCAGGTTGACGTCCGCCTGTTTGCTCACACCCATGCAAATCTGTTCGGAAATGTTCGCTTCCGGGATCAGGAGCAGGTTCCGGTAGGCGGACCGATTGAAATGGTATTGGACGGCATAGCTGTCCCCATAGCTGTAATCGGCCTCCCCGCGCTCCACCGCTTCCATGCATTCCTCTATCGTGTCACGCCAGACGGTTTCGCTCCCATAGCGGTTGAATCCTGATAACTCCGGCACGAGCGCGATGCGCAGCCCGGAAAAGTCATCCACCTCCAAATCCTTATGCAGAACCATGATGATTTTGGTTTCGAGGTACGGCCGGGTCAGCGCCACACCATAATCCCGCGCCACATTGTAGTCATAAGGCATCCCCGCCACCATAACGATTTTTCCATCAGCTAGGCTCTCCCGCATGGATGCGGGGGCCCCTGCCGGTTCAAACGAGAAGGCAAGCCCCGTCCGCTGCGCGACCAGCCGGAGAAGATCGACCGAAATGCCGCAAAAATCCCCGGTCTTTTCATCCAACCGCTGTATCGGCGCGTCCGCGGTGGACACTGCCACCGGGATTGTGCCCGCTTCGGAAATATAGGCCTGTTCTTCATCCGAAAGGACCAAGATCGACCGTGTCCCTCCAAAATATTTGTCATAGAGGTTCACCGCAAAATACGGATCGGCCTCGTTGATTTTCAAGATTGCGAAATTGAGTTTGTTAACAATTTCGGAATTTCCCTTTGTGGTCGCAAAATAATATGGCTGCGGGGCAAACTTTGCAATGGTCCGAACGCCCTCCTGCCGGTTCAGGTCCACATCGAGCAGCACATCCGCGCGCCCGTCTTTCAGCGCGGCGGTCTGTTCCTCCTGTGTACCGCACCTGATCAGTTCGTATGTGATCTGGTTCATCTCACAGAACTGCTCAAGCGCCGCAATCCGGCTGTTTGCCATATCGAGCACCGCGATCCGCAGCGGATCCAACGTCCGGTAATTGCTCTCGTTAATCTTTGTATTCTCCTCCAACGCCCAGAGCACCGAATAGGCCATCCCGTAGCTGCTTCCCGGATAATCGTATTCCTGCGCCAGCGCGTCGCTGTAAACCATCGCGCCCAGCAGATCGATTTCCCCCGCCTGGAGCATGCGCAGCATCTCGGTCAGCGATTCGTCGATGCCGCCCGGTACCTGCACAAACTCATATTCCCATCCGGTATACTGGGCAATCTCCTGCAAATACTCATAGGTATAGCCGGAATAATCCCCCGCATCGTCGATTTCGGCAAGCCCCTTCTGAAGGGGGAAGCCCACCCGGATTGTCCGCGCGGACGACGCCAGCGCCTGCGGGGCACAGGAGAGACCCAAACAAAGCCCCGCAACAAACAAAATGCCGAGGGTATTCTTCAAAAGCCGCTTCAACCGGCAGGTTTTCATAATAACGCCCCTCACATCTTCCCGGCCTTGTCCCCGGGGGTTATCTCCCATTCTATCCTAATGCACCTCAAATTGCAAGGCTGTGGCTGCCTTTCACACGGCCCGGAGCGCGGCCTCTTGCCAGAACGCGCCGGATATCGTACAATAGGAAAGCACCGCACCTTCAGAACATACAGATGGAGAGAAAAGATGGAAAAGAAAAAACTTGGCCTTGTGCCGCGCCTCATTATCGGGATCCTGCTCGGCATCCTCATCGGCAGCTTTCTGCCCGCCCCGCTCGTGCGGATTGTGATCACCCTTTCAAGTCTGTTCAGCACCTTTTTGCGCTTCATCATCCCGCTGATGATCCTGGCTTTCGTCGTGACCGGCATTGCCGACCTCACCCACGGCGCCGGGAAACTCCTTGGGATCACCGCCGGAATTTCCTATGCTTCCACCATCGTGGCCGGGAGTCTCGCATTCTTTGTTGCAATCAACCTGTTTCCTCATTTTGTCACGGGCGGCATCGTCGCCTCGATCGGAGACCCGGAAGCCGGGATGCTCTCCCCCTATTTCTCAATCCCTCTGGAACCGCTTTTCGATGTCACCGGCGCGATCGTGCTGGCTTTCGTTTTGGGGCTGTGCATCTCTTCGATGCGCGGGCGCGAAATCGGCGACAGCGCTTACAGCCTGGCCAATGAGTTTTCAAAAATGATTGTCAAGGTGCTGAACGTGGCCATCATCCCGCTGCTGCCGCTTTACATCATGGGTACCTTCGCCAACATGACCTACAGCGGACAGACCTTCCTGATCCTCTCGGTGCTCTGGAAGGTGTTCCTCGTGGTCATCTGCCTGCACCTTTGCTATCTGCTCGCAATCTTTCTGTTCGCGGGGGCCATCGGCAAAAAGAACCCCTTTTCGATGCTGCGCCACCAGGTTTCCGGCTATCTTGCGGCCATGGGAACCCAGTCGTCCGCCGCGACCATCCCGGTCAACCTGCGCTGCGCCGAGCTAAACGGCGTTTCCGCCCAGATTCGTAACTTTGTGATCCCGCTCTGCGCGAACATCCATCTGGCAGGCAGCATGATCACCATCACCTGCTGCGTCACCAGCGTCCTGCTCATGAACGCAATGGATGTGGGGCTGCACACCATAATTCCATTCATCATGACACTCGGCATCGCGATGGTTGCCGCACCGGGCGCGCCGGGCGGCGCGATCATGTCCGCCCTGCCGTTTCTGCCGATGGTGGGGATCGCCTCGGACAGCGCGCTCGCGAGCCTGTTGATCGCGCTTTACATCACACAGGACAGCTTTGGCACCGCATGCAACGTTTCGGGAGACAATGCCATCGCCGTCGTGGTGGACGCGGTCTATCACCGCTTCATCAAACGTCCGGATCGGGCCGCCTGAATCGGAATCGTAAAAAAACATCCCGCTTTGAGCGAGTGTTCATAAGGATATTTCGTAAACCGGCCTAAAATGTGGGGGTATGAGGCGGACAGTTTCGGCTGTCCGCCTTTTGCTATGCCTAAAACCGCAACCTCCAAGCTGTATCAAGACAAGGGCAACGGCATATCGGATATAAACGGCAAAATAGAAAGCGGTTGCGCCGCGTTATTGATATCGGGCAGTTGTTTTACGACAATTTATATGAAACGCTGTGTCTACAAATTGACTTTTGTCGAAATGTGCAGTAAACTAATATATTATAGGTACACGGTTTTGGCGCGTGGATTTTCGAGGTAAATATAGCGTCATTTGCTTCTGCTGAAATAGCTTTTAGATTTAGATAAAGAGTGAAGTTGATAAGGGAGCGCGGGAAAATGTTTGAATTTAAGCGATTGGAAGATGAACTGCAAAAACAGCTTTCTCTTCATGTTCCGGAATTTTACCGCATCGTGGATGTTGATACGCACAAGGTGTTTGATTATCGCCACGGACAGTTAATTGAAACGAACCAGAAATGCTATCAGGTGTGGAATATGAACGCCCCCTGTATGAACTGCACCTCCTGCCGTGCCATAAAAGAAAACAAGCCCATGATCAAGCTCTGCTTTCTGGATAAGCGTATCTTTTTGGTTCATTCCATTCCGATTGAAATCAAAAAACGCAGATATTCTATTGAACTTATACAGGATGTCAGCAATAGCTTTCTTCTGCAGGAGAATAATTTGCGGAACGCGGATGAGGTGATGTCTCTAATTTCTCTTTTTGACGAGAGAATTATGAAGGACAACTCTACGAATTTATTCAATAAACAATACCTGTTGGAAAATCTGCCCTCTATGATGGCGCATGCAAAGAGTGAAAGCAAGCCATTGTCCCTGGCTGTTTTGGATATTGACCGCTTTAAGCACGTAAATGACCGTTTTGGGCATGTATTTGGCGACGAGGTAATTTTAAAAATTGCGGACACGCTGAAAGCATTGATGAACGAAAGCATCCATTCAGTAAGAGTTGGCGGAGACGAGTTTGCGGTGATATTTGAAAACATTGATCCGTCAGCGGCCATGGCGATATGTGATAAGGCGGCCTGTTCATTGGCCTCTTTCCATTTTGAATCTCATCCGGAATACAGCATTTCGATTAGCCACGGGGTTGCGGTTCTATATAAAAATGATACAGCGGAATCCTTTTTGGACCGTGCCGACCACATGATGTACGCGATGAAAAAGAAAAAACTGTGTGAACTGTGTGATAAATAAAATTCAAAAATATAAAGCACTGTATCGGCTTAAATAAGCGGAAGTAGGGGAAAACGAATGAATGTTGAAGAATGTTACATAAAAATAGGCGGAAGCTATGCCGACGCTACCCGCCTGTTTAAGACCGATGAGCGGATTATCAAATATTTTAAGATTATGCAAAAGGATGCCAATCTGGACGCACTTTGCAAAGCCTTGGAACAAAATGATTACGAAACGGCGTTTCGTGCTGCGCATACCCTCAAAGGTCTGGCTCTGAATATGCAGTTTACCAAGTTTGCCGGCGAGGTAAGCGAGTTGACGGAACTGCTTCGTCCCCGGGAAGCAAATGCCAACATCACGCCCCTGCTTTCAAAAACAAAACAGACCTATCAAGTCATACTGAGCTGTATTGAAACCTGCCTGAAAAGTACGGCGGCAGAGGAGGTCCTGTTGTGAATACGAAAAGTAAGATTTTAATCGTGGACGACGCGGAGCTTAACCGTTCGGTATTGGCGGATATCCTTGATGAGAAGTATGAGATCATCGAAGCGGAAAACGGCCTTGAGGCGATTGCGCAAATTGAGAGAAACAAGCGCGAGCTCTCGCTTGTGCTTTTGGATATCATGATGCCGGAAGCGGACGGCTTTGAAGTGCTGGCAATTATGAACAAAAACAAATGGCTGGAGCAAATTCCGGTGATCATCATTTCGTCGGAAACCTCTCCGGCCTATATTGAAAACGCCTATGATTTGGGGGCTATGGAATATATCAGCCGGCCCTTCGAACCCAGAACAGTGCAGCACCGCGTTTCCCATATGATCATGCTCTATTCCAAACAAAAGCATCTTGAAAATATGGTAACAGAGCAGATGCTGGAAAAGGAAAAAAGCAATCAAATTATGGTTGATGTACTCAGCCATATCGTAGAATTCCGCAACGGCGAAAGCGGTATGCATGTCCTCAACATACGTCTGGTTACCGAGTTGTTGTTAAGGCGGCTTTGCGCAGTTACAGATCGCTACCGGGATATACAGACCAAAATACCGCTTATTGCTAACGCCTCCGCGCTGCATGATATCGGTAAAATTTCCATTGATGAAAAGATATTAAATAAACCTGACAGACTGACGGCTGAAGAATATGAAACCATGAAGTTCCACAGCATAGCCGGAGCCAATATGCTGGAAAAAACACAGTATTATCCGAAGGAAGAGCTTGTAAAGATTGCCCGGGACATTTGCCGGTGGCACCATGAACGGTATGACGGCGGGGGCTACCCTGACGGTCTTGTGGGCGACGAGATCCCCATCGAAGCACAGGTCGTGGCGCTGGCTGATGTATATGACGCGCTGACTCACGAGCGTGTTTACAAGAAAGCCTACTCTCACGAACAATCCATGCAGATGATTATGGACGGGCGGTGCGGTGTTTTCAATCCGCTTCTTTTACGTTGCCTGACGGATATCGGCACGGATCTGGAAAAAGAGCTGAAGATATGTTCCCTGGGCAAAATTCCTAAAATGGAAGCGCATGATCTTGCCCAAAGCCTGCTGCAAAGCGGAAACGCTTCTAACCGGACTTTGGCTCTCTTAGAGCAGGAGCGGGTCAAGTATCAATTTTTTGCGGCCATGTCCAGAGAAATCCAATTTGAATATAGCTTCCAAACCGATATGCTGGTGCTTTCAGAGTGGGGAGCGGCGCGACTGGGCCTGCCTGAAATCACGATCTATTCCGCAGAGAAACATGCGCTTCAGAAGATGATGGAAGCGGATGATTACAGCAATTTGCGGGAACAAATTCTCTCTGCCTCTCACGGCGAACCAACTGTCATCAAAAGCTATCGCCTCAATATACGCGGTCAGCGACGGTGGCACAAAATCTTAGCCCGTCCCCTTTGGTCGGGAGAGGACTTGGATGAAATCATCGGCATCATTGGAAAATGCATCGATGTTCATGATGAGCTTACGGAAGTAAACAGTCTGAAGCAGGTAGCGTCCACCGATGAACTGACAGGACTATACCGCCGGGAGTTTGCGCGGAGAAAAATCACGGAAACACTTGCCGAGGACACAGAAGCTGAGAAAAGGTTTGCGCTGATCCTCTTTGATCTGGATCTCTTTAAAAATGCCAACGATCAATATGGACATGTGTTTGGAGATCAGGTGCTGCGCGCAGTGGCGCATCGGCTGCAGAAGGTCGTTCGGAACTCCGATGTTGTCGCCCGGGCAGGCGGTGACGAATTTATGATTTTCTTGGAATACAAAGCGGATATAGACTCCGCTGCAAAGCGTATATTCACTTCCTTGAACGGCACGTATAACGGGTTTGATACCACGATCAGCATGGGCATTGCTCTCGCGCCGACGGACGCCACGGAATATGAAAAATTGTTCCACTATGCAGATCAGGCGCTTTATACGGTGAAACATAAGGGGCGCAACGGATATTGCTTTTATGACAAGTCAATGACGAGTCCGTTCTCTGCTCTCTCCCCGATTTCCAATGATAACCATTCTTGACGAAAATCAAGCGGCGTTTTCATACGGCAAAAGCGTTTCAAGCATTTTTATTTAAACTTAGGATAAGGAGATTTTATGAGCCGCGAGGAGTTTCAATACCAACGGATTTTTCAGATATTAAAAAATAAAATTGAATCAGGATCGTTTCCAAAAGGCTCATCTTTACCTTCCTGCACCAAGCTCTGCAAGGAATATACGGTATCTGCAAAGACTATGCGGCGTGTGCTTGCCATGCTGTCCGGTGCGGGACTCATCGAAACCAGCGAGGGCAAACGCGCCGTTGTTATCGACCGGCCGGCGCCGGCTTGCCCTGTGGATCAAATGAAAGAGCCGAACCCGGTTGCCATGGCGGATATTATAAAAACAGCGGAGCTGCTCTGCTATCCATTTATTTACCGGGGCATTTCTTTATGCCGCGGAACAGACTGGTTGATTCCCAAACAGATCGTTGAACAAATGAACCCCAAACAGTCCGGCCTGTTTTGGAGAAACTCAAAGTCGTTTTGGCGCTTCTTTATCGCACGATGCGAAAACGAGCTGGCCCTGCGGATAATAGGCAGTCTTGGTTTCGCGGATTTAATAGGTCTCAACGACTCCGAGCAGATACGAACCGCTTATCTGGAAGCACTGCTGCATTTTGTGGAAGAAGCTGAGCAGGCCAGCTGTACTGAGGAAGAACTGGAAAATTTTCTCACCGAAGTTTACCATTCCTCCCCTCTTTCAAAAAAGTCGTTTGCGTGTGTCGTCCCCTCGGATTCGCCGTTCAGGACTGGGATTCAAAGCAGCGAGCAATGGCTCAAAACAGCGGAAGAACGGTACTCCAGCGTGTATCTGGACATCTTGGGGCTGATCTCCATCGGGCACTATCGACCAGGAGATCAGCTCCCCTCCCATGCCGCGCTGCAAATACAATATGGCGTCAGTGTAGTTACCACCCTGCAAGCGGTTAAGACGTTGAAGCAATGGGGCGTAGTGGAGACAATCCGTGGAAAGGGTATCTTTGTGTCACAGAATCCGCCCGCAGCGGATCAGCTCCCGATTTCTCAAAAATTGATTGCAAGCTATGTCAAACGCTATTTGGAGAACTTCGAGCTGCTTGCCCTGACAGCAGAAGGGGTGGCGCTTTACGCCGCTCAGTCTGTATCCCCGGCACAGGCGCGGGCATTGCGTCAAAGGCTGGCGGATCTGGAGAGCGCAGGACGGCGGTCCCCGTCGTTCTCCATTACGGTTTTAGAATTTCTGGTGGAGCATATTCCCTATAAAGCCATGCGGGCAGTTTATGCGACTGTTTTGGAAAATCATCGCATGGTCATCAAAATACCGGGACTTGTCGGCAGTGGGAACGCATCGCAAGTGTTGGAAATGAATCGCAGGTGTATCGGGGCGGCGGATGCGCTGGCAGGCGGAGATGCTGTGGTATTTGCAAAACGGACGGCGGAAATGTTTCAGTATGTACACCGGCAGATCATACGGCAATGTGATAAATTCAACTATTTGCACGCAGCTAAGGCTCTATATGATACTTCTCTGCTGTGGAAGTAAGACAGGAGATTATGTATGAAATTCAAATCAAAAATAAGGAAAACGGCAAAGCGGTTTTATGCCGCCTGCATAGCCTTCTTGCTCCTTATACTTTCCGCTGCTCCTGCCGCTGCCCAAACGCAGAAAGTCCTTCGTGTGCCGTTCACAGAGGTCCCGGGATTTACCATGATCGATGAGAGGGGGCACCGCTACGGCCTGATCGTGGATTATCTCAACGAGATCGCCAAATATACCGGCTGGGCCTATGAATATATTGATACCGACAGCAACGATATGACAAAGGATTTTCTGGCGGGTAAATACGACCTGATGGGCGGCACCTATTATGCGGAATCCTTAGAACAATATTTTGCGTACCCGGATTACAGCTGCGGAACCACAAAATCCGTGCTGCTGGCGCGGCAGGACGATTACAGTGTCCGCGGCTATGACACAAAGGATCTGAACGGCAAAACCATCGGCGTTGTGGGGCGCGCCGCAGAAAACATACGCCGACTTGAAGCGTTTTTGTTTCTTAATGGAATCGAATGCACGATCAAACGCTATTCTCCCGAAGAGGTTGCCGCAGGGCAAATGGATACCGATTTGTCTGCTGGTATCATTGACCTGAAATTGGGAAATACAACGGATAATACGGGCAGGTTTCGTGCAGTGGAGTATATTGACGCGCAGCCCCACTATATCGTGGTTCAGCCGGATGATCCGCAGATGCTGGAGGAACTCAACTGGGCGATGGGCAAAATCCTGTCCGGCAACCCTGATTTCTCAAACCAGCTTTACGATCAATATTTTGGGGCCTCCAATACGCACAACCTGATACTCACCAAAGAGGAAGCGGAATATATTCGGGAAAAAGGTACAGTAACCGTGGTTGTTCCCGGCTACTTCCATCCCTTTTACTGTTTTGGCACCGATGACGGCGGACACGACGGTATTGTCCCTGAACTGCTTGGCAAAATCAGCGAGCAGTACGGCCTCAAATTTTCCTATGTCTTTGCCGAAAACTATGCTGAAACTCAGCAATTTGTGACACAGCGCAAAGCCGATATGGCAGGCTTTTTCTTTGAGGACTCTCATGCGGTTATCCGAGACGATCTGGTAACATCGGCATCATACACCGCCCTGAATGATTTGGTGGTCCGTAATAAATCGGTAACCTACCCGGGAGAAAATCTGACCTGCGGTTTGCTGGAAGGACGACAGCTGCCGGATTATGTGGATGCCAGTCATGTAAAATATTATGAAACCACCTATGATCTTCTGCATGCTGTAAATACCGGAGAAATTGATTTTGCCTACGGCCTGTCTACCCGTATGGAGCAAATAATGCAGGAGCATATATTCAATAATGTTGTCCCGGTTACACTCTCCAATAATCGAATAGACGTCTGTTTTGCGCTGCCCGCACCGGCGGATTCCAACTTGCTCACCATTATCAACAAGGGCATCAACAGCCTTTCTGGAAAAGACAGGGACGCGATTCTGGATCACAATTTTATTGCAATCGGTGACGATGTCTACACGCTGGGAAAATGGATTGAAAGCCATCCTATGGAAGCCGTGCTGGTCATCAGCGCTTTTTCAATCCTGATAATCTTTGCTGTTGTTGTCATTGCCAAAGCAAGAGTCAAAGCAGCAAATATGCAAAAGGCCATTGCCAAGGCAGAAGCGGAAAATATGGCGAAAAGCGAATTCCTCTCCCGCATGAGCCATGAGATCCGAACTCCTATGAATGCCATTGTGGGGCTGTCCACCCTCATCTCCATGAAGGACAATATTCCGCAGGACATCAGAAAGAGCCTTGCGAAGCTGAATGACTCATCCCGATATCTGCTGGGGCTTATCAACGACATTCTGGATATGAGCCGCATCGACCAAGGTATGATGACAATTGCCGATGAAAACTTTTCTCTTGATCGCGTGCTGGATGAAATTTGCAGTATCATGCAGGCGCAGGCGCAGCGCAAGCAAATAAAGCTTTTATCCAAAGTGCAGGTCAAGCACACCGATTTAACAGGCGACCCGATTCGCTTAAAACAGGTGCTCATGAACCTGCTTTCCAACGCTGTAAAATTCACGCCGAAAGACGGACAGGTTTTTCTGACCGTGGAGGAAATCGAGACAACTGATACAGGGGCGGCCTATCGGTTTTGCGTTTCCGATAGCGGCGTGGGAATTTCCAAGGAGGATATTTCCCGCATCTTTGAATCCTTTGAACAGATTGGCAGCAACCGTACCCGCAGTCAGGGAACGGGGCTGGGGCTTCCGATCAGCCGAAACATTGTTGAGCTTATGGGCGGCACGCTGAAAGTAAAAAGCGAAGTCGGCTCCGGCAGCGAATTCTATTTCACCATCTCACTTCCCTTTGGCAAGCCGGTAGAAACACACGTGCAGAATGCTTCGGCCGAAACATTTGCAAACTATCGTTTTTTGCTGGCGGAGGACAACCTCCTCAACGCGGAAATCGCCACGGACCTGTTTACAGCCGAGGGAGCGCAGGTGGAACTCGCGGCAGACGGCGTCGAAGCGGTGAAAATGTTCCATAAAAGTCAGCCCGGCTATTTTGATCTGATTCTGATGGATTTACAAATGCCGAATATGGACGGATTGGAGGCCACCAGAACCATCCGCACTTCCAGCCACCCGGAAGCAAAATCAATCCCGATTATTGCATTAACGGCAAACACCTTCCAGGAGGATCGGGATATGGCAAAAGCCGTCGGTATGAACGACTTTCTTGCCAAACCCTTGGACATGGATCTTATCCATGTTGTCCTGCAAAAATGGCTGAGCAAAGAGAGGCGATGCCGTGAGTAACAAAATAAAGAAAACCTCCCTTCGCAAGCGCAAGTATGTTCTTCCACTGATGCTGCTCGCCGTCACACTGGTGGTGAGCCTTTGCGCGTTGTTTGCCTCCTCGCTGGATGAACAGCTTTACCTCCAGCGGCTGTACAGTATGGAGCAGAACGCGAAAAAAAGCTCAGAATTGGTTAATATTTCCATTAAAAGCGAATGGGAAAAACTGCGTCAGCTGGTCTATATGATACAGCGCTTCCCAGCTCTCAACTCCCGGGAGCTATTGGACAGCCTTGTGGATATAAGTCAAAACGCCGAGGATCACTCCCCATGGACCTTCAGCTGTATTGACTACGAAAGCAACAGCTACAATTGGGATGGCACCGTCACCCGCTGGCCGCTGCCCAAGATGCTGCCAGCGGAGCTTCCCGACCGGCAGATCGCCATACGGGAATCCAATACCATCGGCGCCGAGCAGATGCTCTTTCTCCATCGGCTGCCGCGACCCATCACGCTTACCGATGGGGCTGTACTGACACACGTCACCCTTACCATCGATATGCACATTATACTCCCCGAACTGGAGGTTTCATCCTTTGGGGTGGGCAATTCCACCTACATCACAAAGACGGACGGCACGCGGCTGTATCATCAGACCTCCAGCGCGGAGGTCCTGCCGTCCTATAACGTCATAACCGCACTGAAAAATGCCGAATTTTTGTATGACACCAGCTATGAGACCCTTGTGGAAGCGGTAAAGACGGAGAACTTCTTTACAGGGGAGATCACCCTTCAGAATATGCGCTATTTCGTGTCCTGCGCCCCTGTGGCGGATCGTTGGACGATGATCCTATTTGTACCGGAAGAAAATGTCAGCGGTGGCACAACGGAGCTTGTGCAGAAGCTAATTCTGGAGATGGCGGGGATTGCCTTTGCGTTGTCCGTCGTGCTGATCCTGTTTATGCGCCTGAACGCACACCGAACGCTGGAAGCACAGCAGGAAGCCCTGCGGGCGGCAGAGCAGGCCAGCCAGTCCAAAAGCGATTTCCTCTCCAATATGTCCCACGACATCCGTACGCCCCTCAACGGCATTATGGGGATGTGCCATCTTGCCATGCGGGATTACGCCGACCCGGCGGGCTATCTGAAGAAGATCGATCAAAGCTCTCATCAACTGATGCTGCTCATCAACGATATTCTGGATATGTCCAGAATCGAGCAGGGCAAGGTGGAGATCCATGCAGCGCCACTGGATATTCACGCGCTACTGCGGGGATGTATCGCCAATGTCGAAGCCCTGGCCAGAGAAAAAGAGCTTGCGGTCAAGGTCGATACCGTCGGGCTGAAAGACTGCTGTGTGGAGAGCGACGAGCTGCTGCTCAATCAGGTCCTGACCAATCTGCTGGGCAACGCGGTGAAATTCACCCCGGAAAAGGGCGTCATCACCCTGCGCACCGCGCAGGAGGAGCCACGGGATGGGATTTCCCTGTATACCTTTGAGGTGCGGGACACGGGGATTGGTATGTCCCCGGAGTTTGTGACCCGCATGTTTGAGCCATTCAGCCAGGAAAACAGCGGCAGCCGCACGCAGTACAAAGGGACGGGGCTGGGGCTGTCCATTGTCAAACACCTGGTGGAAAAACTCCAAGGAGACATTCAGGTGGAGAGTACCCCTGGAAAAGGGAGCTGCTTTTCCGTGACCCTTCCGCTTGCCATCGCGCTGCCGGTTCAGGCTCCCGGGGAGATTGCAGAGTTGCCGAACCAGGGAGACGGTATGCGGGTGCTGCTGGTGGAGGACAACGAGCTCAACCTGCTGATCGCGTCGGACATCCTGGAGGAGCTTGGCGTTACCGTGGACACGGCCGCCGATGGCAGACAGGCCGTGGAGCGTTTTTCCGCCTCCCCCGAGGGGCAGTATCATCTCATATTCATGGATCTGCGTATGCCTGTGATGGATGGGCTGGCCGCCGCCCGTGCCATTCGCGGCCTGTCCCGGAGCGACGCCGGCGTGCCCATCGTAGCAATGACAGCGGACGCATTTGCAGAGGATGTGGAAAAGACCCGGGCCGCCGGTATGAACGACCATCTGGCAAAGCCGTTGGAAATAGACAGGCTAAAAGCCGTTATTTATCAATATCATCCCGAGAGAAAACGAGGAGAAAGTACATGAGGAAAACGTCGACCTTATCCCGAATTCTGGCCGTGGTGTTGACCATGGCTGTGCTGGCAGGCTTCCTTGCCGGGTGCGGCGGCGCGCCAGAAGACCATTCCCTCAGTATTCTGATCCCAAACCGGAGCATTGAACCGCTGATGGATAAGCTGACCGCCCAAGACCCGGACATCACCTTTGACGTGCAGCCCTATTTCGGCTCCGCGGTCTCTGTGCATATCCAGGAGCGGTTTGAGCGAAACGATCTGCCCGACATTATCCTGGCCACCTACGCGCCGGAGGACAGCACTCAAAAGGAAAACCTGCTGGATATCTCCGGCTACGGCTTTGTACAGAACTATAAGGCCAGCGTCCTCTCTAATCTCTCGGTGGACGGCAGCATCTATATGCTGGAGGGCCCCACCACAGCCCGGGGCATCGCCTATAACAAGACCCTCTTTGCCGAGCGGGGCTGGGCGGTCCCCACCAATCATGAGGAGTTTATCTCTCTGGTCAAAGCCATCCGTGCCGAAACCGACATGCTGCCCCTAACGCTGCCCGGATTGTATTCCGGCACCTACTTTACCCTGATGAGCGAATTGTCCCACTGCGACTTCCTGATGACGGCGGACGGCGTTACCTGGGCGCAGAAGTTCGCGCAGGGCGAGGCATCTTCCCGGGAAGGCTTCGGCACCGGCATCACACTCCTGAAGGATTGGGTGGACGCCGGTGCGTTTGAAGCCGTACAGGCGGATATGAGCGATCAGCAAGGCGTCAAGATGCTTGTGGGCCGCGAGTGCGCCATGACGTATCTGGTGGGCGGACAGCCCTTTTTCCTGGGAAAGATCAAGGACTCCACAGACGAATTTGGGACCTTTCCCCTCTATGGCCTTGGTGGGAACAGTGAATTCTGTGCCACCAACTACGGCATTAAGATCGGTCTCAACAAGCGCTTGAACGAACCGGGAAACGAGAAAAAGCTGGAAAACGCCCTGAAGCTGCTGGAGCTGTTCTCCTCCGAGGAGGGACAGGAGCTTTTCCGCTCCAGTGAAGCGGATATTCTGCCTCTTGCCGGCACCACCGCCCATCTCCCGGAAGAATTTATCCCCCTTAACGAAGCCATGAACCGTGGTCACGCGGCGCCCTTTTTGTATCCCGGTTACGAGGATCTATTGGCCTTTACTGGTGAATACCTGCGGGAGGCTGTCACCTCCGGCAGCGATCTGGACAAAGCGTTCGAACTGATGGATTCCATCCGACAGGATACCATCAAAAATCAGTATACCAGCAACGCATTGGCCACGGTGAGCCAGGACCTGACCACAGAGCAGACCGTCAGGCTGGTGGCCAACGCCCTCTACGCCACGGGACTTGGGGACATTGCCCTGTGTACGGTGCAGCGGTATACCCCGGACATACACCTGGTTGCGGCAGCCAACGGCAAATACTATCAAGGCAACCTGGACACCACGAATATTGATATCCCCATAGGTCCCCGGTATAACGATCCCGTCTTCACCAACGACATGACCGGAGCCGAGATCAAGCAGCTCATGGAAACGGGTCTGGTAGTCACCAACGACGCGGGTATCACCGACTATCTGCCTTTTATCAGCGCAGGGCTCGACCCTGAAAAACTAAATGACGGGGAAAACTACAAGGTGGTCTTTTCGCCCAGCGACTGCGGAGAAAAATCCCCCATAGAGAAGGCCGCTGTCCCAAGCGACATCGTCTGGAAGGATTTCTGGCGTGAGTATATCATAGGGCTTGGCACCATCACGCCCGACAGTGTGAAGTAATGCTGCCGACCGGCGGGACGTTATGACGCGAAAGACAATTTTCCATATGTTATTATACATAAAAACAGCTGCCAATTAAAATTGGCAGCTGTTTTTGTTCATATAAAAAATGTGTGGGATCAAAGCATCGAAGCGGAGTCCGCGTCGAGATAGAGCTTTGCAGCCGGCTGACGGCGCAGGACGGAAGCCGGGCAGCGCTCGGAAACCTCCCCTTTCACCAGTTCAGAAATGGCGTGCGCTTTGGTTTTGGCCGGCACAATACAAAAGAGTGCCTTCGCGCGCATGAGACCCGGGATGGTGACAGTCATCGCCGTACGCGGAACCTCATCGAGCTGTGTAAAGCAACCGTCATTGACCTGCTGGTTGCGGCAGATTTCATCAAGCGCAACTGTTTTTACAAGCCGTTTATCCGCAAAGTCCGCGACCGGCGGATCGTTGAAAGCGACGTGGCCGTTCTCGCCTACGCCAAGGATGCAGATATCCATCGGATGCTCAAGCAGCACCTTTTCATAGCGGTCCGCTTCCGCCTGCGGATCAGCCGCGGACGGGTCGATATAAAACACCTCTTTAAAGGGTTTCTGTCCAAAGATCGCGCGGCGCAGGAAATTGCCGAAGCCCTGCGGCGCCTGGGGCGAAAGGCCGATGTATTCGTCCATATGGAACGCATTTACGCGCTCCCAGTCGATGTCCGGCTCGCTGAGCAGCGCTTCGAGCGCATCCGACTGGCTTGGCGCTGCGGCAAACATCATGTTCACCGTTTCCTTTTCCGCCAACAGCACCCGCAGCATTGCGGCGGCATCCTTCGCAGCCGCAATCCCCATCTCTTTCCGGGTTTCAAAGGCATAGCACTGCAGCCGGTCGACATTGAAATATTTTACCAGGGACATTTTTGTACCTCTTTTCTTTCAGGCGCAGCTTCTTACAGCGCGAAAAGTTTCTGTGCGGATGCGTCGTCGATGAACAGTTTCCAGTCGGGATGGGTCTTGAGGATAGTGGCAGGGACCATCGGGCTGACCGGCTGAGTCACAGTGTTGAAGATTGCTTCCGCCTTGACGCCATGCGGCGCGGCGGTCACGATGTGGCGGCAGGCCATGATCTGCTTGACGGTCATGGTGATCGCCTGCTTCGGGACATCGTCCACGGTTGCGAACCAGCCTTCGCCAACCTGCTGTTTTTTGCAGCGCTCGTCAAGGTCGACCACCTTGTAGGCCAGGTCGGTGTCAAAATCCGCCGGCGGGTCGTTAAACGCGATATGGCCGTTTTCACCAATGCCGATAACACCCACGTCAACAGGAGCGGAGCGCAGTTCCCTGGTCAGCGCTTCGATGTTGGCGGCAACGTCGCCCTCGCCATTCACAAAGTGCGCGGCCTTGACCGGCACTTTGCTGACAAAGCGCTCTTTGAGGTATTTGCGGAAGGAGGCGATATGGCTCTCCGGAAGCGCGACGTATTCGTCCAGATGGAACATCTCGACCTTTTCCCAAGGCACATCCAGCTTGACGAGCGCGTCGATAGTGGCAAACTGGGAAGCGCCGGTCGAAAGGATCACGCGGGCCGAACCGTTCTTTTCGACCGCCTCGCACAGCAACCGCGCAATTTCAGCGGCGGCGTTTGCGCCCAGGGATTCCGGGGTCGGGGATACGTTGACATTGATGTTCATAATAGTGGGACCTCCTATATGTTACGATATATTATTGACTGATGGTTCTTTTAAAAATTCGCCTTGACGCCGCCGACATAGACCGCCGAAACGTTGATATCCTCATCAAAGAGCACAAGGTCGGCATCCTTCCCGGCCTCGATCGAGCCTTTCCGGCCGTCCTCACCGATAAATTTCGCCGGCAGCAGGCTGGCCATTTTTACCGCTTCCCAGATTGGGAGCCCGGCTTCGTAGACCATCACCCGGACCAGCCGGTCGGTTGTGGCGACACTGCCCGCAAAACAGGTGCGGTCGGGCATCTTGGCGATACCGCCCTCGATGATGACATCCTGGCCGCCTTTGCGCGGGCCGAGAATGGAGGGGCCTTCCGGCATGCCGGCGCCGCGCATGCTGTCGGTGCAAAGGCAGATTTCATCATGGTTTTTGCATTTGAGAATCAGACGAAGCAGTACCGGCGGCAGGTGCATCCCGTCCGCGATCAGCTCGACGGTCAGCCCGTCTATCAGGTAGCCGCTCTCCACCACGCCGAGCACGCGGAAACCGCCCTTGCGCACGATCGTGGACATGCCGGAATAGAAATGGGTCAGATGCCGGATGCCGTGGTCGAACGCCTCCTTCATCTGGTCGTAAGTGGCGGCGGTGTGGCCGGCGGCAAGCATCACGCCCATCGGCAGAAGCCGGTCGGCCATCTCAAGCGCGCCCGGCAGCTCCGGCGCGAGCGACCAACGCTTGATGCAGCCGTCCGCGCGCTCCATCACCTTCATATAATGTTCCGGCCTGGGGTTCTGAATATATTGGTCGGGCTGCGCGCCTTTCTCGACCATATCGAAATATGGACCCTCCAGGTGCAGGCCCAGCAGGTCGGGCATGTTTTCCCTGACCTTTTTTGCCTCTTTAAAATTGTCAATTGTGAGGAACAGGTCCTCATCGCTGCTGGTCATGGTAGTGGGCAGCACGCTGGTGGTGCCGTGGCGCAGATGCGCGCGCGCCGCGCCCACAATATCCTCGGCGCTGCCGTCCATATAGTCGAAACCGCCGCCGCCGTGTGAGTGGATATCAATAAAGCCCGGTGCGAGATACCTCCCACCGCAATCTATGATTTCGCCCACACCAATGAGCGAATTATCCATATCCCCAAAAGACAGGATCTTTCCGGCGTCCTCCTTGAGGAATCCGTTTTGGCGCACGCCGTCCGGCAGAACGAGCCGCGCGTTCACAAAGGTTTTCATAAAGGAACCGCTCCTTTCTAAATGACCACTTTAATTTTTACTATAGCCAGTTAAATTCTGCTTGTCAACTAAAAAATCCCCACGGATTTCGTTTTCACGCAGTTATGTCGGATTGCACAAATCTGTTGAAAATTTTTGTTGCTTTAGGTAATTGTTTTTCATGTAAAGGAAGTGTTAAAATTTATTTAACGATTACGTTAACGTTTACGACAGCGATTAACTTTATTTTTGAGGGGTAGTATGAACAGTGAAGTGACTCTTAAGGATATTGCGGCCGAACTGCACGTTTCGATGACAACCGTGCACCGCGCAATCCATAATAAGGACGGCATCAGTCAGTCAATGCGTCTGACCGTGCTCGAAAAAGCCAAAGAACTTGGCTATACGACCAACTATGTCGCCTCCTCCCTTAAGCGTCATACGATGAAAGTCGCAGTGGTTCTCTCTTCGGAAGAAGGCAGCGGCCGTTACTATCACCGCCAGTTTTGGAACGCGGTCCGCTCCTGCGAGGCCGAAGCAAATAGTTTAAATGTCCATGTCCTTTATTATGCTTTTGACGAGACGCCCGAGAGCCAGCTTGCTGTCCTTGATAAGGTTTTTACGGAAAACTACGGCAATCTTGACGGCCTGCTCATCATGCCCGCCGAATATGACGAACCGATGCGCCGCGCGATTGAACGCTTCACCTACAGCGGTGTTTCGGTGGTTCTGCTTGACAATGATATCCCCGGCTGCGGCAGAATCTGCTGCGTCGCGCCGCACAACACCCTCACCGGGCGGCTTGGCGGCGAACTGCTCACCTCAATGAACCTCCCGGAGGGCAAGGTGCTTGTGGCCGGCGGGTGTGAAACCAGCGCCTCACATGTACACAACCTGCGCGGCTTCCAGGCTTATCTCTCCGAACAGGGCGGCCGCCTGCAGCCGCTGGTGATCCATAAATACTACGACCTCTCGGAAACCTATCGGGAAGCTGTCGAAATCTTGAAGTCCCGCGACGACATCGTCGCTTTTTACCCTGTCACCGCACGTGAGACGATTCCACTGGCCCAGGCGATGATCGACTGCGGGCTCGCGGGCAAAATCTGCGGCATCGGAAGCGACCTTTACCCCGAAACGGCACAGTTCCTGAAGGACGGCGTCATCCGGGCCATTATCTATAAAAATGCCTACGACAAAGGAAAGCGCGGTTTCCGGCTGCTGTTTTCCCACCTGGTTAAAAAGATCAATCCGCCCGCTGAAAGCGTGGCGGTCCCAATCAGCATCATCATGAAAAACAATCTGCCCTTTTTCGCGGACCGGATCGAATAAACCGCCAAGCATTTGAAAGTCATTTTGCGGGGCACCGCGGCTCGAAATATATCAGCGATGTTTCTGCAGAAAATAAATGAGTTCAAAAAGGAGATTCAAAAATGAAAAAGATTTTGACTGCTGTTCTTGCTACCGCAATGATCGCCAGCGTGTTCGCTGGCTGCGGCGGCAGCTCCGCACCCGCGTCCTCCGCTGCACCAGCTGCCTCCACGCCCGCCGCGAGCGATTCCGCGCCCGCGAGCGAAGCCGCTCCCGCAGAAGAGACTTTCAACTTCAAGCTTGCTGAAAACCAGCCTGCCGACAACCCGATTTCCAAAGGGATGAACAAATTCGCGGAACTCGTTGCTGAAAAATCCGGCGGCACCGTGAACGTCGAAGTTTACCTCGACGCGCAGCTCGGCACCGAGAACGAAACCATCGACCAGGTCCAGGCCGGCACCCTTGATTTCGCCCGCATCAACACCTCCGCTTTGGCTTCCACCGCGGATGAAGTCGGCGTTTTCACCCTGCCTTACGTTTTCACCTCCACCGAGCAGAAATATAAAGTGCTCGACGGCGAGATCGGACAGGGCGTCAGCGACGCGCTGCAGAAATACAACATGATCGGCCTTGGCTACTGGGAGGCCGGTTCCCGCAACTTCTACACCACCAAAAAGCCGATCAAGAGCGTTGCCGATATGAAGGGCATGAAGATCCGCGTCCAGCAGAGCGACGTTGCGATCAAGATGGTCGAACTGCTCGGCGCCGCCGCCACCCCGATGGCATACGGCGAAGTTTACCAGGGCCTGCAGACCGGCGTTATTGACGGCGCCGAGAACGACTTTGTTTCCTACTACACCTCCGGTCACTATGAAGTTGCCAAATACTTCTCGCTTGACGGCCACATGGCGCCTCCGGCAATGCTGCTCATGAGCAAGACCTCTTGGGACAAGATGAGCGACGCGCAGAAAACCGCTGTTACCGAGGCTGCAAGAGAAGCCTGTGAGTGGCAGCGCCAGGCGATGCAGGATTATCAGAACGAGTCCCGCGCGAAGGTTGAGGAAGCCGGCTGCGAGATCTTCGAGGTTGACGCCAAGGAGTTCCAGGACGCTGTTTCCGAAATCTATGACATGTATCCGCAGTATGCCGACGTGATCGCGGCGATCAAAGAGGTTGCCTAATCCGGCGATTGCAGCATTCAAATTGCTCAGACCCAGATAAATCCCAAGCGGGAACCACGCGCCGTCCGGCGGCGCGTGGTTCCCTCAGACGTTACATTTAGGGGGTCCATATATGAAGAGGAGCTTTGGCACATTTCTGGAAAAACCCAAAAAATTTTTTGACAAATTTTCAACCTTTGAACGTTATATCTGTTGCTACCTGCTGATCATCCTGGTTGCGATCACCTTTGTCCAGGTTGTGATGCGCTTCATTTTTAACGCGCCGTTCAGCTGGGCGGAAGAGGTTACCCTGATGTTCCTCGTCTGGTTCGGCTATCTGTGCATGGCGGTCGATATCTACAACGATTCGCACGCGGCGTTATATTTCCTTTATAACAAGATGCCTCCCATGATCCGCAAAGGAGCGGACCTTCTCCGGCATGGGCTGCTCTCCTGGCTGTTTGCCCTCATGATCAAATACGGCTATCAGATCACCATGCTCAATATTGGAAAGCCTCAGCCGGCAACCCGTTTTTCGCAAGGCTGGCTGTTTGCTCCGCTGGTGGTTGGCGGTATCCTGATGGTTGTCTATTCGGTATTCAATTTCATTCAGGTGCTGGCGAAACCGCTCAGTGAATATAAAAAAGAATCCGAAAAGGAGAAAACCATCGATGACCTCAATGTGGAAAGAGGTGGTACCGTATGAGTGAGATCGCAGTCGGAACCTTCATTCTGTTCTTCACATTGATCTTCCTGATGTGCATTCGTATTCCGATCTCCTTCTGCCTGGGTATCTCCGCGCTGTTCACAGCCGTCTATCTTGATATCCCCTTCCTGAACCTGTTCCAGAAGATGTCCACCGGTATCACCAGCTTCACCTTCATGTGCGTGCCGTTCTTTATCATCATGGCACAGATCATGACCGACGGCGGTATTTCGGACAGGCTCACCAAGTTCTGCAACGTGCTTGTCGGGCGTGTGCGCGGCGGCACGGCGCTGGTCAACTGCATTGTTTCGATGTTCTTCGGCGGCATCTCCGGTTCCTCGATCGCCGACGTGTCCTCGATCGGTTCCTTCCTGATCCCGTCGATGATCAAGGAAGGTTATGATGCCGACTACAGCGTTGCTGTCACCTGCACCAGTTCGGTCGAAGGGGTTATCATCCCGCCGAGCCAGAACATGATTTTCTATATCGTTGCGGCCGGCAGCGGCCTTTCGATCAGCACCATGTTTATGTGCGGCTACATACCCGGCGTTCTCCTGACCGCGGCGCTGTGCGTCTGCTCCTATGTGATTGCGGTCAAGAAGAAATACCCGGTTTCCGAAAAGAAATCCTGGAAGGAAAACATGACCATTGTCCGGGAAGCGTTGCTTGGACTGGTTACCATTCTGATCGTTGCGGTCGGTATCGTCTGCGGCATCTTCACCGCGACTGAAGCCGGCGCGGTTGCCGCAGTCTACGCGCTGTTCGTCACTGTCTGCTTCTACCACACGATGAATTTCAAAAAGCTGATCGGCTGCCTGATGAAATCGCTCAAAACCCTGAGCACCATCATGGCGATCATCGCCACCTCCAGCGCGTTCAGCTATGTGCTTTCCTATCTGAAGGTTCCGACCCGCGTCGCAACCACGCTGACCAACATCTCCAGCAGTCCTGCGGTCGTCATGTTCCTGATGGTTCTTATGATGGCGATCCTTGGCTGCTTCATGGACATGGGCATCCTGCTCATCCTTCTGACCCCAATCCTCTATCCGGTTGCCATGTCGTTCGGCTTCAACCCCTATCATTTTGGTCTCATCATGGTTCTGACCTTGGGCCTCGGTCTTCTCACCCCGCCGGTCGGCACCTCTCTGTGGGCTGGATGCGCAATTGCAAACATCCCAATCGAGAAATCCCTCAAAGGATTCCTGCCGTTCTATTTCACCTATCTGGTTGTTCTTCTCATCATCATTGCGTTCCCGGATATCGCGCTGTTCCTGCCGCGCGTGCTTGGATACGTTGCATAATGAAAAAACAAGACCACCTGCCGATTTTCGGCAGGTGGTCTTCCCTTGTCCAAGGTTCCAGGAAAAGCGGAGATTCCTGTTCAGCCTCTTTTGTTTTCTTCATAAATGATCCGCAGGCCGTCGAGGGTAAGCGTGCGATCGATCGCTGAGAAAATCTTTCCTTCGTCGTCGACCAGCTTGGCCAGACCGCCCGTAGCGATCGCCCGGGTATCCTCTCCCAGCTCCGCTTTGATTCCATTTACAATATTGGTAACCGCCCCGATGTAGCCGTTTACAGCCCCTGATTGCAGGCTGGTGATGGTATTGCGGCCGATGATCTTCTCCGGACGGATCAATTCGACCCGGGGAAGTTTCGCGGTCTTTGAAAAAAGCGCATCCATCGAGATTTTGATACCTGGATAGATTGCACCACCAAGATATTCCCCGTTACGGCCAATGGCATCGAAGGTGGTGGCGGTTCCAAAGTCGACCACAATGAGCGGCCCGCCATATTTATGGTAGGCCGCAAGCGCCGCTACCAGACGGTCCGCACCTACATCTTTCGGGTTGTCATACCGGTTTTCAATCCGCATCTGGATATTATCCCCAACGATCAGCGGCTGTTTTTGGAAAAAATACTTCTTCATCGCATTGGTGATCGAATACATCACCTGCGGAACAACCGAAGCAATAATGATATCCACAATGTCATGCCGGTCGATCCCATTGATCGCGAAAAACTGTGTGGTAAAAAGCCCCACTTCATCCGAAGTAATCTCCCTGTTGGTTCCCAGACGAAAAGACGCAACCATCTTTCCACCGTCAAAGACGCCAAACTCCATGTTGGTATTTCCAATATCTATTGCAAGCAGCATTTTGTACCTCCGTGACAAATTCAGTACGTTTTTTTCTATTGTAAAACAGCCGTGCCGCCGCGTCAACGATAATTTTTCAACACAGGCTCCCCCGGAAAATTTGTGCAAAAGATATTGACCTTTTGGGTCGATAATGGTATACTATTTAAGCGTCCTTTTTGAATAATTGCTAGTATGGCTCAGTTGGTAGAGCAGCGCATTCGTAATGCGCAGGTCGTCGGTTCGAGTCCGACTACTAGCTCCAACCTTCCCCCCGCGCGGCGTTGCCGCGCGGGGGGTTTTGTTTTGTCTGTCACCGGTGCCTCATTGCCACAAACAGGGATTCCCATCCGGCGCAGCATCTCCCGCGGATCATTCGCGATGTTCATTCACCCCGCTGGCACGGCGGTTCTTTACACCGGACGACGACCCATTCAGATAGCGGTAAACGGTCGGTTCGGAAATGGAAAGCTGCTCGGCAATTTCCGCAACCGCTCCTTTCATCAGCAGGATGCCCTGCGCGTTGAGCTTCTGTACCAGTTGAACCTTTTCGGCTTTGGTCATGCGCGCGGGCGAGATCCCCGCTTCCTGAATCGCCTTATCGATCAGTGAATGCACCATCGAAACCACTGGATTCCCAAGGTTCTCCTCGACATGCGGAAGATCCTCCCGCACCTCGAAACGCCGCATAAAACGGTTAAAAATATCCCGGAGTTCGGATGCCTGAGAGGTGTCGCTGTTGATGCAGAGCATCCCGATCAGCCGGCCTTCATTCTTGATATAAAAGGTGGAGGAGACAAAAGTTTTTCCGCCGGAATAACCGCGGTAGTTGGCCAAAAAGTCTTCCCCTTCATACTGCTTTTCGCTGTAAACCCGAAAGGCCAGATCGGTCATAGAGCTGCCGATTGCGCGGCCGGAAAGATGCCCGTTGCGCAGCGCGATCACCGAATGCTCCGGATTTGACAGATCGTGCAGGATAACCTCGCAGCTTTCTCCAAAGACCTCCGCGAGGAAATCCACAAGCGGGACAAACACCTGCATTAGTTCCTGGTCCTTCATTGAAATCCTCCTTCCATGACCGTTCAGATAGTTCCAGAATAACACCTGTGAATCCAGATAGCAAGTAGAAAAGATCCTGAAATTATTTTTGCGATAAAAAATTATTGTTTTGATAAAATCTCTTGCAATGTGATAATTTCAATGCTATACTGTATTTGCATTAAACTTATTTAACAATTTTTATCAACATTTATTTATGTTTTTTATATTTTTGACATAACATTGGTGGTATTAGGCGTTGGGAGGTGAAGCGTTAACCTATCCGCCACCTGACAACAAAGAGGAGGAGAGTAACCATGAAAGACGAAAAAAATCTGGAATTCAGAGGCAGCAGCTTTCTCGCGCTGGTTCCCTTCGCAATCTTCATCGTTATCACAATTGCCCTGTCTTTCGTCAATGCGGCTGACCTGAACATGATGATCGGCGCGGGCGTCATCGGACTGCTCGTCGGCATGTTGTTTGTCAAGGATCTGGAGGAATACTGGAACGTCATCTTGGAAGGTCTCGGATCAAAGGTCGGTATGACGGCCGTCATGCTCTGGCTGGTTGTCGGCATCTACGGCAACATCCTCAAAAGCGGCCACATTGTGGAAGGCCTGGTCTGGCTGAGCGTCAAGCTGCACATGAGCGGCGCTGCATTCACCGTCGCGGCCTTCATTTTCTCAGCCGTATTCGCCATGGCGACCGGTTCCGGCTTCGGGACCATCTCGACCATGAGCTTTATCATCTATCCGGCCGGCATCCTGCTCGGCTCGAACCCGGCGGTTCTGGCGGGCGCGATCCTGTCCGGCGCGGCGGTCGGCGACAACCTGGCGCCGGTCTCCGACACCACCATCATCGCGGCCACCAGTCAGGAGTATAACAACAAGGACGGCACTGCGGATATCGGCGGGACGGTGCGGACCCGTTCGCCGCTTGTCATTGTGGGCGGGGTCATCGCCGCCGTGATGTTCTTCATCTTCGGCGGATCGGGCAGCGTCATGGACGCCGCACAAGCGGAAAGCCTGCTTGCCCAGTATCAGATGCCGGCCGGTCTGCTCCTGCTGATCCCCACCGTCATCGTCATCATCCTTGCGGTGCGCGGCGTCAATATTTTCGCATCGCTGGGAGTCGGCATCCTCGCAGCCATCATCATCGGCCTCGGCGCGGGACTGTTTGATTTCTCCGCGATCGTCGCCATTCAGGACGGCGCGCTCGTCGGCGCGATCCCAAGCGGTATCGCGGGCATGACCACCGTTTCCATCCTGCTCATCCTGGTCGTCTCCATGGGCAACCTGCTGGTGCGCAGCGGATGCATGGAAAAGACGGTCAACTGGCTCAACGACACGGTCATCAAGACCCCGCGTGGCGCCGAGCTGGCAATCTTCTCGCTTTCTTCGATCTTCGGCATCCTGATCGCGGCGATCAATACCATCGCAAACATCTGTGTGGCGCCGTTTGTCAACGCGATCGGCCGCAAAAACAACCTGCATCCCTACCGCAGCGCAAACATCCTCGCGACCACCATCTGTTCCTTCCCGTTCTTTGCCCCGTTTGGCGGCTGTGTGCTTCTGCTGCTCGGCGGACTTTCGTCCATGAAGGATACTTACCCATTCCTGCCGCAGCTGGCGCCCACCGACATGCTCTTCACCGCTTTTTATCCGTGGGCAATCTGGGTTGTGACGTTGGTCGCCTGCATCATCGGCTGGGGCCGGATGTTTGAGGGCCCGAAGGGTGAGATTGTCAAAGAAGAAGCAAAAGGCAAAGCCCCGGCGGGAAAATAACCGGGACACGACAGAATTAAGGAGGTTGTTTTCGCCATGAATCGACTCACACAACTGATCAAGGACGATATGAAGCCAGCGCTGGGGGTCACCGAGCCGGGCGCCATTGCCTTTGCGGCGGCCAAGGCCCGCAGTTACACCCAAGGCCCGATCGAAAGCGTTTCGGTCGCAATGAACTCCGGCATGTATAAAAATGCGTTCACCTGCGGGATTCCGAACTCAAACGAGGTCGGCAACATCTTTTCCGCCGCGCTTGGCGTTGTCGCCGGAGACTGTGAAAAAGGTCTGGAATCGCTCGCGAACGTCACCCCGGAGGACAATGCTGAAGCCCAAAAGCTGGTGGATCAAGGGCGTGTGACCGTCCAGCTTTCCGGAATCACCTCCGATATCTTCATTGAGGCCACCGTCAAGACCGCCACCGACGAATGCGTCGTCACTATCCGCGACGCGCACACCAATATCGTGCGCATCCTCGTAAACGGCAAGGTGGAATTCGAGAAGGAAGCGGAAAGAGCGGAAAATTTCGACGGACAGCCGGGCGGCGGTCACGAGATTCACAGCTATACTCTCGCACAGCTGGTCGATTATGCAAAAACCGTACCCTTTTCCGAAATCGAGTTCATCCGCGAAGCCTACAAGGTGAACCTCGAGCTCTTTGAAGAGGGGCTCGCAAATCCGCGCACCACCTTCGCGCGTTATCTCAAGAAGATGAACGGCGACGAGGTCTTTTCGAAGGATGCGCTCAAGACCGCCCAGCTGCTCTGCAACGCGGCGATCGAAGCGCGGGTCATCGGGCTTGACAAACCCGCCATGAGCATCACCGGCTCGGGCGCGCACGGCATCATCGCCACCATGCCGCTCTATGCCGAATGCAAGGCCCGGGACCTGCCGGAGGAGAAGTTGCTGCGCGCAACCGCGCTGAGCTATCTGGTCTGCATGTACATTAAGGAATATTCCGGCCGCCTGTCCGCTTTCTGCGGCTGCGCAATCGCTGCCGGCACCGGTATGGCCTGTGCGCTGGTGTTCCTGCGCGACGGCACGGTCGAACAGATGACCCACACGATCAACAACATGGCGTCAAGCATCACCGGCATGATCTGCGACGGCGGCAACCAGGGATGCACCATGAAGGGGATTGTGGCGGTGGACGCGGCATTCAAGTCGGTCGAGCTGGCCATGAATGGCACCTATATCTTCGACGTGCACGGCATCAACGGCAGGACACCGGAACTCACCATGAAGCATATGGGTCTCATCGCTTCGCCTGGTATGGTCGGCACCGAAAAGACCATTGTTGAAATCTTTGAAAGCAAGTTGAAATAGTTCCTCCCTCATCAGGGCAGCCGGGTGTCTCACATGGAGATGCCCGGCTGTTTGTTTTTCCGCTCTGTGTTGGATTTTCGACCTTGCCACAAAAAATTCGGTTCCGCATATGTCGTAATTTGTTGTTGTGAGTCTGGATTTTATATAGTATACTGTATGATATATGGAAATGGCATTACACAACCTCTCGCTTTCCAATCCTCTGGTTGACAGAAAGGTTTGTTTTGTAATCCATTGCAATTTGATGCCAGCGTTTATGGCAATGGAGGTATCCCGGCGATGAACAGCTGCCGCTCTATAGAAAAAACCGCCCTATCCGGGAGTTTTCCCCGCTCGCCGGTATGGGGTCTATTTTTGAAGTTGGGAACAAGGAGGGGGATGCAGTGAACCGGGATACGCTTCTGATCGTTGACGATATGGAGATCAACCGGGCAATCCTCCGTGCGCTTTTCGAGCCGGAATACAATCTGCTGGAAGCGGAAAACGGCGAGCAGGCCATGCTGCTCATCAAACAGTACCGGCATTCGCTGGCCGCAGTCCTGCTCGACCTGGTGATGCCCCTCAAGGATGGTTATCAGGTCATGTCGGAGATGTCCCAGAACGGATTGATGGACAACTTTCCGATCATTGTCATCACTTCTGAGGATTCAACCGAAAACGAAGTCCGTGCTTTCGATCTTGGCGCCGCGGATATTATCATCAAACCGTTCGAGCCGCATGTGGTCCGCCGGAGAGTGCAGAATGCGGTCGATCTCAACCGCCACAAAACACATCTGGAGGAGATGGTGGAAGAGCAGGCGACAAAGCTGCGGGAATCCCGCGACGTCATCATGGACACCCTTTCTTCCGTCATCGAGCACCGCAGCGCCGAAACCGGTCAGCATGTCCTGCGCATCCGCATGTTCACCAAGGTCCTGCTCGAAAATGTGATGCGCTGCTGTCCTGAATACGATCTGGATGAACATGCGGTCAGCGTCATCGCGGAGGCCGCCGCCCTGCACGACATCGGCAAGATTTCCATTCCGGATACCATCCTCAGCAAACCGGGGCGGCTCACGCCGGAGGAATTTGAGGTGATGAAGACCCATACTGTGAAGGGTTGTGAGATCCTTGCGGGCCTCGACCGGATGGGGGATAAGGAATATCTGCTGTACGCTTATAATATCTGCCGGTATCACCATGAGCGGTGGGACGGCGCCGGATATCCGGATGGACTGAAAGGGGATAACACCCCCATTTATGCCCAGGCGGTTGGAATCGCCGACGCATACGACGCGCTGACTACCGATCGGGTTTATAAAAAGGCGATCCCGCCGAAACGGGCGATGACCATGATCCTCAATGGGGAGTGCGGCGCGTTTTCCCCCATGCTTTTGGAAAGCCTGAAAAACGTACGCGAACAATTCTATGAGCTTTCCTGCAACTACGCGGACGGCAATACGCTCAAGACGACTACGGAGCGGCTGATATCCAACTCCCCCGCCCCATACCAGAATATCAAGAATACCTCTGAACTTGGTCAGATGAAATATCTTGCCATGCTGCGTTATATTGGAGCCACCGTTCTGGAAGTGGACATGAACAGCGGAATCTACCATCTGATCCACCAGCAGAACGACGATTTCCAGGATCTCCGTTCCGGCGGCACCTTTGAGGAGTCGATGCGCGCCTTTGCGGAGCATGCCGTCCATCCAGATGACCGGCTGGAAGTACTTGGAATTCTCGACGGAGGAATCGAGGAATTTTTTGTGAGCGGACTGATGAAAAAGTCCCGTAAATACCGGGTATTTCATCGTACCTCCGGCGAGTATATCTGGTACGAAGGCACCTCGCTGCGCGTTGACATCGACAATCCCAAACGCCATAAGATCCTCATCGTATGGAGCCCGTTGGATCTGCCCGCCGGCTCCCCCGCAATGCAAACGGAAACAGCCTGTGCGCCGCTGACGCAGGAGCTGCAGGTCGGGGTACAGCAGTGTATCAATGACCGCTGGTTCACCATGACCTATATGAACGACGGTTTTACCACCCTGTTTGGCTACAGCAGGCAGGAAATCAGCGACCGGTTCCACAACCGGTACATCGAAATGATCCATCCCGACGACCAGCAGTATGTGCGCCGGGAGTTTCTCGCGCAGCTTTCCGCCAGCAGCACCCAGCGTCTGGAGTATCGGATTGTGAACAAACAAGGCCAGGTTGTTTGGGTTCTGGAAAAATGTCAGCTTGCTTCGGCGCAGGACGGGCGCGAATATCTCAACTGCGTCCTGACCGATATCACTCAGATCAAAGCGGCGCAGGAAGAATTGCGCCTGAGCATGGAACGGTATCAGATTATCCAGGATCAGACCAACGACATCATTTTTGAATGGAATCTCGCGCAGGATCTGGTCACCTATTCCCCCAACTGGATCAAAAAGTTCGGATACCGGCCGGTATCCAGCAGCGCGCAGATGCAGACCGCCTCGCATATCTTCCCAAGCGACCTCCCGGCCTTCCAGAAGCTGATGGAGAGTGTGATCAAAGGAGCTCCCTACGGGGAAGCTGAGATACGCATCGCTGACCAGAACGGACGGTACCTCTGGTGCCGCCTGCGCGCGACCACGCAGTTCAATGACGCGGGAAAGCCATTGAAAGCGGTTGGCGTCATTATTGATATTGACGCGGAAAAACGCCGTACACAGGAACTGTCCGACAAAGCCGAACGGGACGCGCTCACCAAGCTCTATACGAAAAACACCGCCCGCGAAATCATCGAGGATACGCTGGCCCATCGGGACACATCAGAACGCTTCGCGATGCTGCTGCTTGATCTTGATAACTTCAAGCAGATCAACGATTCTCACGGCCACATGTTTGGGGACGCCGTACTGGCGGAAGCCGCTTCCCGCCTGAAACTGCTCTTCCGCGCGGGGGATACCGTCGCACGGTTTGGCGGGGACGAATTCCTGGTTTTCCTGACGTACGCATCTGACGAAACGTTCCTGATCGACAAGGCCGAAAAGATCATCCAAGCCTATCGCGGCGTATTCGAGGTTGAGCTCGGTGAAAACCGGCTGACCTGCAGCGTCGGCATCTCCCGCTGCCCGGACGACGGCACTGATTTTCAGGCGCTTTTCCAACATTGCGACCGGGCGCTTTATCAGGCCAAACTGAAGGGCAAAGATCAGTTTGCGCTCTACAACAACGCGACAATGTCCACAATCTTCGGACTCAGCGCACAGCAGGTTTATGCCGCGGGCACCCGGATTGAATCGGACGACACGGATGATTTCGGTGTTGACGGCATCGTCCCACAGGCTTTCAAACTGCTCTACGAGTCCGGCGACATCGAAACGGCGATCAACGCAATCCTTGAGATGGCCGGTCGCAAATACAATGTCAGCCGGGCATATATCTTTGAAGATTTCGAAGACGGCTCCTGGTGCCGGAATACGTTTGAATGGTGCAACGATGGGGTGCATCCGGAAATCGATTCCCTGCAGCATGTGACCTATGAGGAACTTGGAAACAACTATCACGAAAATTTTGATGAAAACGGCATCTTTTACTGCCGCGACATTGCCACCCTGTCCAAAGCGCAGTATGATATCCTTGCGCCGCAGGGAATCCGTTCTCTTCTGCAGTGCGCGGTGCGGGACGCCGGGAAGTTCGTCGGGTTTGTGGGCTTTGACGACTGTACCATCCTGCGGATGTGGACCCAGAGCCAGATCAACGCGCTGACCTTCATTTCCGAGCTGCTGTCCACCTTTTTGCTCAAAATGCGCGCGCAGGACCGTGCGCTCGCAACCGCGCGAGACCTGCGCATGATCCTGGATGAGCAGAATTCCTGGATCTACGTGATTGATCCGGACAACTTCGCTCTGCGTTACGTCAATGCAAAAACTCTTCGTACGGTTCCCAACATACAGCTCGGCACGCCCTGCCACAGCGCATTTTTCCACCGGGATGCCCCCTGCGAAAATTGCCCTGCCCGGGGAATTCGGGAAATCCGCAACCGGACTTTGGAGGTCTATAACCCGATCCTGCATATCTGGTCCCTTGCGGACGCCACTCTGATCCGCTGGGGCGGCCAGGAAGCATGCCTGCTGGCATGCCACGATATCACAAAGTTTAGAAACCACACGGATTCAGTCGGCGGCTCTCCGGCGCTTTTGAAAAAATGACGGCGGATGCCGCTGTGAATTCAGCTGCGCAGCACGCTCAAATCCAGTCATAACCACCCCTAAGAGGGGTGGCATAAGGAGCGGCCTATAAGGCCAAATGCAAAAAAGCCGGCAAGGGTTAAACCCTTGCCCGGCTTTTTTGCAGGAACATCACATTAAAATCAATAACAGGATGAAACCATAAATCGATACAGGCTCCAATTGCTTTCCATTGGACTTTTGGCCGTTCAATCGTTTTGGGGGAGGCACGTTTGCACAAACACAAACCGCGGAGGCGCGGCGCAAACCGAAATCGTGAAGCCTTCGATGCAAAAAGTTGCGATTTCCGGGTTTCCCCATGTTTCGATCGAGGAAACCGGAGCCACGGATGCGAACCCTACACCCTCCCGTTTGAGCCACGCCTCCTTGCGGGTCCAGACCTCAATGAATTGTTCCGCGTCCAAAGCATATGCCTGTTCCGCCGGGGTGAAATATTTCTTTGCAAGCGCGGGATTTATCCTGCGCGGGCGCTCTAGGTCGATCCCAACCGGCCGGTCAAACACCGCGCAGGCAACCGCGCCGCGCGTGTGCGCAATGCTGATGTGAATGCCCGGATACGCCGGCAAAAACGGGTTTCCATGCGCGCCTTTTTCAATACGCGGAGAAAATCCAAGCGCGTCCGCCAACAGGCGGCGCGCCGCGGCAGAGAGATCGGTTTCCCCAGTGCGCGCGAAGTAGACGGCATTTTCCATCAGACGTCCCTCTTCACGTAGTCGATGAGCCAGAAGTCGGCTTCGGTCGCAAGGCGTTCGCAGCTTTTCAGCCGTTCGCAGCCTGCCACCGGTGTCTTATAATAGTACGGCGTCATCGAAAAGAGGCTTTCGATCAGTTCGTTTCCTTCGAGTGAAAACGTGTAGCTGATCCGTTTGCGTTCCAGAATTTCGAAACCCGGCAGTTCAAATGTTTTTTCCGGATTTTCATAGGGCGCGTCGTAGAGGATCTTCTTGAGCCCGAAAAGATGCCGTGCCGCCGGATAGACCGCTGCGAAATGCCCGCCCGGCGTGAGTACGCGGGCAAATTCCCCGGCGCAGACGGGGGAAAAGACATTGTAGCAGCAATCCACCGAGCCAGATGCGACCGGCAGCTCAAACAGGCTCGCCACCGCAAACCGCGCCTGCGGGCAACGTCTGGCGGCATGTTTGACAGCCCGCTTCGAGATGTCCACACCGATGAGGGAAGGCTCCTTCCCAGCGGCAGAAAGCGCCGCAAAAAGGCGCGCGGCGTAGTAACCCTCCCCACAGCCGGCGTCAAGAATGCGCGGGGATTTTTTGCAGCGGCCGGCGAGCATCTTATTCAGCGCATCGGAAAGCGGCTCATAACAGCCGGTATCAAGAAACCGGGTGCGTCCGCGTACCATTTCAGCGTTGTCGCCCGGGTCCTGGCTGTTCTTTTTATTCGGCGGCAACAGGTAGAGATAGCCCTGTGCCGAAAGGTCGTAGGAATGACCACGCGGGCAGCGGAAAGCCTGCTGCGCGCGGTCGAGCGGCCCTTTGCAAACCGGACAGATAAACATGTTTGTCCCCCAGTTTCCTCAGAATTGTATTTATTGTACCAGTCTTGCCCGGTTTCGTCAATTTCAGTTTGCCTGCATCCGTTTTGTATGGTATCATCATTTTATGCTGAAAAGTTGGGGGAATCAAAATGATGGACATCAAACTTCTTGCACTGGATATGGACGGCACCACCCTGAAAAGCGACCACCGGACTCTGTCCGGCAGGAACCGCGCCGCAATCGAAGCGGCCATTCAAAAAGGCGTCGACGTGGTGATCGCAACCGGGCGCACCCGGGTGCGCATCCCAGAACAGATGCTTGCTATCGGCGGGCTGCGTTACGCGCTCACCTCGAACGGGGCGGCGGTCACCGATCTTACCGAAGACCGCGTCATCTATTCAAATCCGCTGCCAAAGCCTGTTATCCAAAAGCTGATCGACACTTTTTCCGATCTGCGGCTCTATATTGAAGCGTACTGCCGGGGATATTCCTATGTCGACCGCTCGCTCGCGCCCCTGATGGCCGGATTTGACATCAGCCCCGACCGCAAAGCGATGCTGACGGCAAGCGAACGGCCCATCGACGGCTTTAACGCATTCATTCTGCGCGAGGACGTGGACGTCGAGAAGTTCAATTTTCCCTTCATCCCGCGCGAACAGCTCGACGAAGTCTGGCACAGGCTGCGGCGCATTCCCGAGATTATGCCGACCACTTCGATCAAGCAGAATGCGGAAATCAACTACATCACCTCCAGCAAGGCGGATGGCCTGCTGCATCTGTGCGAACATCTCGGGCTCACGGCGGAAAACGTGATGGCGATCGGCGACGCGGGCAACGATCTCGCCATGCTTCGGTTCGCCGGGATCGGCGTCGCGATGGAAAACGCCCCTGATGATGTGAAAGCCGCCGCAAACCATGTCACTGGCAGCAACGATTTGGACGGCGTTGCGCAGGCGATTGAAAAGTTCCTGCTCTAGTATTGGTGAAAACAGCCAAATTATATTTTTATCTTTTGTCCAATACGTCTGATCTCCCCAAATTTGCATGATTTGAAAATTAATCCTGCATTTCGGATTGACTTTCCTCCTGTTTTCATCTATAATAAAACCATCCTAAAGAGAATAAAACGACCTGGCAAAGGCGCTGCGGTGAAAGGTACAGAACCCTTTTGACGTGGGCGTCTTTTTGATTTCTTCCTCATTAACTGTTTGACCTCCTCTTTAATCCTTCATATCTTCTTTTCTTTCTGCAAAAAAGCAGCTTGCCTTGTGGCGGCTGCTTTTTTGCAGGTTTTATTCTTCAGCCGTCAAAAGCAGCTATTTCCTTCATCCTTCCGCCTTCTATTTGACAATCTCCCGGCCATATAGTAGCATTGTCAGTAGGAAAACCCTTACAGGAGGCGATGGGATGGATCTTTCCATCAAACAGACCCAAAAACAGGTATTGGCTCCGCAGGTGGAGCTTTCCACACGTATCCTGCAGATGGATGGGCTTCAGCTTGCGGAGTATCTCAAGGAAATGGCGCTCGAAAACCCAGTGGCGGAGCTCGATTTCCCACATGCACAGGACGAAGCTGAATCGCGCCGCCAGATGGCTTTGCGCAAGCTGGAGTGGCTCGAGAGCCAGACCCATCGTGAACGGGAGAACACCGGGTACTATGAGGAGGACGACTCCCCGCTTGAGCCGCAGATTTCCTCCGTCGAAGAGGAAAGCCTTTCCGACCATCTGATGAAACAGGCTGCCGTTCACTGCACGCCGGAGCTTTTTCCGGTGGTGCGGTATGTCATTGGCTGCCTCGACGAAAACGGCTACCTCAAGGTGCCGGATGGCGAAATCTGCGCCGAAGTCCCCTGCACGCCCGAAGCGCTCGCGCTCGCGGTCGCCTCTGTACAGGAATTGGAGCCGGCCGGTGTCGGCGCGCGCAGCCTCGCCGAATGCCTGCGGCTGCAGCTCGCGCCGGAGGATACGCTCGCGCGGCGGCTTGTGACCGATTTTCTGGAGCAGGTCGCAAAAAACCGGACGGATGCCCTTGCAAAAACGCTTGGGGTGAGTACGGAGGAAATTTCCGGGGCAATCCGGCGCATCCGGCGGCTGAATGCCAAGCCAGGCAGCCTTTACTGCCGGTTTGAACGCCCGGCCTACATCACGCCGGATGTGGTCGTCACCAGTTTCCAGGATCAGTACAACATTCTGCTGTGCGAATTTTCCTATCCGCGGATCACCATTAACGAAGGATACCTCAAAATGGCGAAGGAAACCTCCGACAAACAGGTTGCCGACTATCTGGCGGATAAGCTCGGCCAAATCGCCTGGATTCAAAAATGTATCGAAAGCCGCAATGCGACTCTGCTTGCCGTGACTAAGACGATCGTCAAACGACAGGAGCGGTTCTTCCGTTACGGCCCACGGTATCTGAACGTTCTGCGGATGCGGGATGTGGCTGAAATGATCGGTATGCACGAATCCACCGTCAGCCGGGCGGTACGGGACAAGTACCTGCAATGCGCCCATGGGGTATACCCGCTGCGGCATTTCTTTGTACAGGGCGTGGAGGGTGCTTCAGGAGCGGTCAGCGCGCATGATGCGCGCGAGCGTATCCGTGAACTGATCGGAACGGAAGATCCCGCGCATCCGCTCAGTGACCAGAAGCTGGCGGACCTGCTCGCGCGGGATGGAATTGAAATCTCCCGCCGCACGGTTGCAAAATACCGCGACGCACTCGGCATCCAGCCCGCCGCACAGCGGCGCGGATAATCCATAAGGCAGGCGGTCAGAAAAAGCCCCTGATCGAATCTATGAAAACGACCCGGACGCTTCGGCGTCCGGGTCGTTTTTGTGCTGGGTGGGAAGGGGCTATTTCGCGCAGCTGAGGCACAGAACGGTTTCAAGCCGCTGATCCTTCTGATAAAGGGTCATCGTTGAGTCCCCAATCCCCTCGATCGCGGTAGGGGCTCCGCTCGCAACTGCCGCAACCTTTTCGACGATCCGGTTGGAAACCGCGTCCACCCCATCGGTTCCGTCCATGATACCAGTTGCGTCGATATCGATGTCCTCATTGATGAGGTCGCGGTTTCCGCTGACCCGGATGACCGGAACAACAGCGTTCGAGAAGCCCGCCGCGCCGCTTGTCCAGAGGATGATGTGCGCGCCAAGCGAAGCGTAGTTGACGCCCGCGCCGCCGCAGAGCATGGTCACCTCGGAAAGGTAGAAGCCGGGCTTCTCCGGCCGGTCGATGAAATCCTTGTTGATCTGCAGGATGTCCTGGATCGGGCGGGAGCCGGTCTTGTGCAGCGCGCCGAGGGATTTTTCCTCGATGGTGGTAAGTCCGCCGACCGAATTGCCGATACTCATTGTTTCAACATCCGTTCCCTCCACGCTCCAGCGGATGCGCTCGTTCGCAATCAGTGTATTGATCTTTTCGGCCACATGCGCGTTCACCGCGCGGCGGCCGAGGATCTCTTCACAGCCCTGTAATTCAAACAGCTCGCCGCCGATGCAGATGGCGCCCATATCCACAAGCTTGTCGAGCGCGGCGCCGCAGCTCGGGTTCGAGGCGATGCCGGAGGAGGTGTCGCTGCCGCCGCATTTCACGCCGACCACCAGCTTGCTCATCGGGAACGGTTCCCGCGTGAGGCTGTCGGCGTAGTCCTGCATTTTCTGCAGCTTCTCGATGCCGATCTTCACCGCTCTGCGGGTGCCGCCGACCTCCTCGCAGGTGAGGGTATCGGCCGGTTTCCCGGTGGCGGCGATTGGGTCCGCGACCTGGCTGGGCAGGATGCTTCCGCAGCCCATAGCCACCACCAGCACGCCCGCCACATTCGGATTCTTGCCGACGGCGATCATCTGGTTGAACGTTTCCTCATTGCCGCCGAGCATACAGGTGTACCAGTTGGTCAGCACGACCGCATCGTCAAATTTTCTGGCGATGCCGCGGGCAATCCCCTCACAGCATTCGTCCACCGCGACGATCAAAAGCTTATTGCGGATGCCCACCGATCCGTCGGGGCGTCTGTATCCCATGAAATTCATTTCCCATCCTCCTCGACCGTGATATGCATCTGCCGCATGATCTCTTTTTTGAAGGCGGGCGGGATATCCACCGCCAGGCTTTTTACATTGTGGACATGCACCAGCATCCCCTTCTGGAACGCGCGGGTACATTCCCCGATGACCGCGCCGTATTTGACGACCCGGTCTCCCGGCACAGCGCCCGTAAGCGCGATCTTGTTGCCGAAGGGGATATCCTCCAGCGCGGTGACGCTGCAAAGGAAATTGTTGTCCGCGTCGTGGATGCCGGCTTCTTCGCCCTTATGGGTATCCTCCAGCGCGGTGGCAACCATATCCTTTTCATTCATACGAATAAAACGTTTCATCCTTCCTTGACTGCCTCCTCCGCTGCTTCTTCATCCAGGAACATCTGCTCCATCTTATAGGCCGGGATTCTGCCGTAATCTTTCTTCATCCAGCGCATCCAGCCGTAGAGCAGAAGCAGCATGACAAAAATAATGGGGGTTGCGGTAATGATTGCGCAGGTTTTGATAGTGTTGAGGTTTGCGTTGATCAGAATCATAGTCAGCGGAACGAGCGAAAGCATGATGCACCAGAACAGACGCAGGAATGGATTCGGGTCCTCGCTGTTCTTAAGTCCCGGGCTGGAGGTTGAAGCCATTGTGAAGGCCGCGCCGTCAAGGGTGGTTGCCAAAAAGAGCAGCGAGCTGATGCAGAACATCACCATAAAGACCGCCCCAAACGGCAGCGAACGCATCACCTGGACAATCGCAAGGGTATCTTCCCCATTTGCCAGCATGCCGACCATGTCGACCATGCCATTGATCTGCCGGTGCAGCGAAAGGCTGCCGAGCACGCCAAAGTAGAGGAAACAGCCGACGCTGCCGGAGATCAGGGTGTTCGCAACAACCGAACGGATGGTGCGGCCTTTGGAGACCTTCGCAATAAAGATGCCGGTGAACGGCGCATAGGTGATCCAATAGAGCCAGTAGAAGATGGTCCAGGCTTCCGGGAACCCGGTCTTGCCGATCGGGTCGGTGAAGAGGCTCATATGGATGAAGTTCTGGAACATCAGGCCGAACGACTGGGTGAAGTTGCCGATGATGAAGAGGGTCGGTCCGCAGACCAGCACGCCGATCACGAAGATGATGACCAGCTTGAGATTCCAGTCGGAGATCTTCGCCATCCCCTTCTGGATGCCAATGTAAGAGGACAGCGAATAGATGATCGAAAGGGCGACGATGATCACAATATTCATCACAAAGGTCGGCTGGATGCCGATGACCGAGCAGAGCACCTGTGTGACCAGCGGAACCGAAACGCCCAGCGTGATCGAAAGGCCGCCGAAGCAGATGAAGATGAAAAGCACATCGACGATCCGGCAGACGATTCCGTTCGGTTTGAGGCCGGTGATCGCGCTGACGATGCCCGACAGGCTCAGTCCTTTGTTTTTGCGGACATGGAAGTGGTAGGCGACCGGGATGCCGACCAGCGCATAAAGTGTCCAGGCGCTGATGCCCCAGTGGAACATGGTGTATGGGACAGCCATCTCAAAAGCCGCCTGCGAGCCGGGGTCGATGCCGAGGCCCGGGGTGCCGATGTAATAGGCCCACTCAATAAACGCCCAATAGCAGGTCGCGGAGCCGAGTCCGCAGGACATCATCATGGCGACCCATTTAAAGGTGGAATACTCCGGCTTTCCGTCGCCGAGCTTGATCTTGCCGTATTTGCTGAAGGATACGCCCACCAGCAGCAGAATGCCGAAAAATGCGAACATCAGGGTCAGGGAACCGAACATGTCGGTCAGAGTGCCGAAAATGCCGTTCGCCACATTCTGGGACGCCTCCGGCGCGACATAAAGGCATGCCACGACCGCAAAGACGACGACCAGGCTGACGCCGATCAGCAATTTATCCAGTTTCTTTGTCATAATCAATCTCCTCTTTCTTCCTCAAATCCGGTTTTTAAGCCATTCTGTACTTATCGATCATGTCCTCGTCGAGTTCCACCCCAAGCCCGATGCAGTCAGGGACTGTGACATAACCGTTTTCGAAGGGGATCAGGTTCTTGACAAGGCCGGTGAACAGCGGACTGGTGCTCTGGCTGTATTCCATCAGGTCTCCATGCTCGGTGGAGGCCAAAAACTGCACCGTCGCCGCCAGCAGGATACCAGTCGAGAATCCATGCGGGATCAGCTTGGTGCCGTTCATCTCAGCCAGGTCGTAGATCTTGCGCATTTCGCTGATGCCGCCGCAGCGGGTGATATCCGGCTGAACGATGTCCGGCTGCGCGCCGCGCAGGAAGTCGTTGAACTCGTAGCGGGTGGTCAGGCTTTCTCCGCCCGAAATCTTGATGCCGCACATGCCGGAGAGCTTCGCATAGCCTTTGAGGTCATCGCCCAGGATCGGCTCCTCGATCCAGTTGAGGTTATACTTTTCCATCCGTTTGAACATCGAAACGGAAGCGCCGTAGGTGCGCCATTTGGTCGCGATGTCGATCTGCATCTCAAAATTTTCACCGAGTTCGTCGCGCACCGCCGCAACGATCGCTTCGTCGGTGTCCGGATCGTCCCCCAGGATGCCGCCGCCGAATTTGAGGCTGGTGAAGCCCTGTTTTTTGAGATCCGCCGCGAGCACACGGTTTTCTTCCGGCGTATCCGCCGGGATAAAGGTGCCGTAAGCACGGATTTTATCGCGGTATTTCCCGCCGAGCAGCATATGGATCGGCGTGCGGTAATACTGGGACGCAATATCCCACAGCGCGATATCGACCGCGCTCATCGCATGGATGCCAAGTCCCCGGCGCCCGTTGTAGTTGCTGGCCCAGTACATCTTGTCCCAGAGTTTCTGGATTTCCAGCGGGTTCTCCCCAATGATCAGGCGTTTGAGGCCGCCGCTGTAAAGGTTCGATTCCGGCGCCTCGATCATTGCGCGGGCCACCATCGGCGAGGTGTCGCTCTCTCCGATCCCGGTGATTCCCTCGTCGGTGTGCACCTTCACAATGAACGCGTCATCCCCCCATTCGCACGGCTCGTCAAAGGCCGGTACGCGCAGACAGATGACCTCCACATCGGTAATTTTCATGCCAAATCCCTCCATCTTCCTTTTGTGGTGAAATAAAAATCTTTCGCCCATTGATTTAAGCAAATTGCGTGCCAACTTTTTTCGACGGATTTTTTTCCGCATTTTTGTATCAACAGATAATCTTCCAGAAGGGCTTTTCACCGGAATTTACAAATTGATGAGTTTTTTTCAACTCGCCGCGCGAACATTCTCCGAATTTCTGAGTTGATATGAATTCACCCCGGCCGATTCCGCACGGGTTTCCGCCAAATATTTTATAAATTCCCCGCCAACCCGCTTCCTTTTTCGTTATTTTTGATATAATGGAAGCAAATCAGTTTGGGGAGGTGCGTTCTATGCCAAAATATTCCGACCATATCCACGGGATGGACTTTGACACATTCTTTTCCATTGTCGACGCGATGTACGATGAGCTGCTGATCTATGACGGCAACTATAACATCGTCTATATCAACCAGGCCTGCGCGCGCCACTATTGCTGTACCCCCAACCAGATGATCGGCAAATCGTTTTTTGACTTTGTCAACAACGACTGGTGGGGCCCCTCCATCCTTCCCATCATCTACCGGGAGAAAAAAGCCTACGCCATCAAACAGAAAACCTACGTGGGCAGCGAGCTGCTCACCATCGCGGTTCCGCTGTTCGACGAGAACAACGAAATCCGCTTCGTCGTGATGAACGTACGGGATCAGGTCAACGACATCGACCTTTATAATCCCCACTACATCTCCAAGGAATATAAGCTCGACACCAAATTTGTCCCGGTCGCCGAAAGCGACGAAATGAAAAAGGCTCTCTCTCTGGCGGAAAAGGTTTCCGGGGTGGACGTCACCTGCATCCTCACCGGCGAATCCGGCACCGGCAAGACAATGATTGCCCGCTATATGCATTCGATCAGCCCGCGCCGGGAAAAACCGTTCATCAGCCTCAACTGCGCCAGCATCCCAGCGGACCTTCTGGAAAGCGAGCTGTTTGGCTATGTGAGCGGCGCTTTCACCGGCGCGCAGTCGGGCGGCAAAAAGGGCCTTCTGGAGGCTGCCGACACCGGCACTCTGCTGCTCGATGAAGTTTCGGAACTCTCCCTTTCAGCACAGGCAAAGCTGCTGCACGTCATCCAGGACAAGGAATTCATCCCGGTCGGCGGACGCAGGCCGGTCAAGGTGGACGTCCGGATGATTGCCGCAACCAACAAGAACCTTCGGAACATGGTCGAGATGGGGCAGTTCCGGGAGGATCTCTATTACCGGCTCAACGTGGTGGAAATCTACATTCCTCCGCTGCGCAAGCGCCGCAGGGATATTGAGCCGCTGATTCTCTATTACCTCAACCATTTCTGCACCAAATACGGAGTGACCCGCCAGCTCAGCGAAAGCGCCCTCAAGGTGCTGACCGAATATGAATGGAAGGGCAATGTCCGCGAATTACGGCATCTGATCGAACGGCTGGTGGTCACCATCGACAGCCTGCTCATCGACGTCACCCATCTGCCCAAAAACATGTTCGGCATCGTCGACACCGGCGACATGCCCGCGCCCGGCGGTGATGAGGGCACGTTTGAGGAAAAGCTTGCGACTTACGAGTCCTACCTGGTCTGCGACGCCTATCAGAAATGCGGTTCCTCCCGCAAGCTGGCCGAATACCTCGGCGTCAGCCAGACCAAAGCCAATAATCTCATCCGAAAATATGTACGGTCGGTTTGACCGAATGCCTTCCCACGCGTCCTCCTGTAAGAAGACGCGTGGGAAGCTTTTCCTTATCCGCACGCGCCTGCTTGTCATTGAAAATTGAGGACAAATCTGTTATGATTAATATAATTGAAATGCCGCGACAGCAACAGGAGGGACTTCATGTGTTAGTAATTGTGTCAAAGAATTGTGTCCTCGAAGGCAGGAAGGCGGAATATCTCAAGCTCGCACGGGAGCTGCAGGAAAAAAGCCAGGCCGAGGACGGCAATCTCGAATATCTCCTTTACGAAGACACCCGGGACGAAAACGTCCTGACCTTCATTGAAAAATGGAGGGATCAGGCCGCCATCGACCGTCACAACGCATCCGAGCATTTCACCCGGATCGTCCCGCAGCTTGGCGAGCTCAAAGATAAAAGCAGATGCGACCTTCGGATTTACAAGGCCGCAGAGTTCCGATGATGGGCGGCGTATCTTACCGGCGTATGCCGGATGGAACACAGGTCTCCCTGCTGGGCTTTGGATGTATGCGCCTTCCGCGCCTTTACGAGGACAGACAGGACATCGACGCGAAAGCCGCGCAGGAGATGATCGACTACGCAATCGCCCAGGGGATCAATTATTTCGACACCGCCTGGCCATATCATCAGGGAATGTCCGAACCCTTCCTGGGCGAAGCGCTCTCGAAGCACCCGCGGGACAGCTTTTTCCTTGCAAGCAAGCTGCCGACCTGGGACATCAACTGCGCGGAGGATGTGGACCGCATCTTCAACCAGCAGCTCGAACGCTGCCGGGTGGATCATTTCGATTTCTATCTCATCCACAATTTCGTCGCTGAATATTTTGAACGTGAGGAAAACTGCCGCATCTACCAGAAGCTGCTGGAAAAAAAGCGGGCCGGGCAGATCCGGTATCTCGGCTTTTCGTTTCACGACGTACCAAAGGTGCTCGAACAGGTCGCGGACAAATATGCGTGGGATTTCGCGCAGATCCAGTTAAACTACCTCGACTGGGAACTGCAAAACGCGAAACGCCAATATGAGATTCTCGAAAGCCGTTCGATCCCGGTCATTGTAATGGAACCTGTGCGCGGCGGCGCGCTGGCCTCCCTGAGCGAACCGGCGCTGAAGCTTTTGCACGAAGCGAACCCCGAACAGAGCCCGGCTTCCTGGGCGCTGCGGTTCGCCGCTTCCTTCCCGGGCGTGCTCACTGTCCTCAGCGGCATGTCCGATTTTGCTCAGGTAAAGGAAAATATCCAAACCATGTCGGCCCCCTCTCCGCTCACCGAAGCGGACCGGGAACTGCTCGAGCGGGTCTGCACTGCTTACCTGTCCGCCGGGACCATCCCCTGTACCGGCTGCCGGTATTGCATGGACTGCCCGGCAGGGGTCGATATCCCAAAGGTCTTTGCTATCTATAACCAGTACTGCATCTTCCATCAGCAGCTCGCTTTCGAGCGCACCTACGGTTACCTGACCGAACGGCAGAAAGCGTCCGCATGCGTAGACTGCAAAAGCTGCGTCCCGCGCTGCCCCCAGGGGATCGATATCCCGGCGCGGCTGCGGGAAGTGGCCGATGCAATTGCAAATCTGCCGCAGGACTGAACCATTGATCTATAAGATTGGATGTGAATATTATGCAAATTGAACTGCCATATGGAAAAGGCAAACTCACCGCGCAAATCCCGGACGAGCGCATTCAAACGGTGATCCACAGCCGGCTGGATTCCTTCCAGCCCGGCAAGGACGAGTATGAAATCGTACGTGAGGCCATGCAAAACCCGATCGGTACAAAATCCCTGCGTGAACTCGCGCGCGGTAAACAAAAGGTTGTCATCATCGCGAGCGATCACACCCGCCCAGTGCCGAGCAAGATCATCATGCCGCTCATGCTTTCGGAAATCCGCGCCGGGAATCCGCAGGCCGACATCACCATCCTGATCGCCACCGGCTGCCACCGCGGAACCACCCGTGAAGAACTCGCCGCCAAATTCGGCGACGAGATTATTGAGCGGGAAAAGATCGTGGTGCACGACTGCGCCGATGAAAGCATGATGCGCGAGATCGCGGTTCTGCCTTCCGGCGGAAAACTCATTGTCAATAAAATGGCTCTCGAAGCTGATCTGCTGGTGGCCGAAGGATTCATTGAGCCGCATTTCTTCGCGGGCTTTTCGGGCGGACGCAAAAGCGTCCTGCCAGGCATCGCTTCACGGCAGACGGTGCATGCGAATCACTGTTCCGCTTTCATCGCGGACCCGCACGCGCGCACCGGCATCCTCGAGGGCAATCCGATCCATCGGGACATGATCTTTGCCGCGAAAGAGGCGAAGCTTGCTTTCATTGTAAATGTGGTTATCAATTCGAAACAGCAGGTCATCGGCGCCTTTGCCGGCGACTGTGACAAGGCGCATCTGGCGGGCGCAAACTTCGTGGGCGATCTCTGCCGCGCGCCGGCTTGCCCCGCCGACATTGTCATCACCACCAACAACGGCTATCCGCTCGACCAGAACGCCTACCAGGCGGTCAAGGGAATGACCGCGGCTGAAGCGACCTGCAACCAGGGCGGGGTCATCATCATGGTCGCCAAGTGCGAGGACGGCATCGGCGGGGATTCGTTCTACAAAACCTTCGCGGAGAACCCCTCCGCCGAGAAGCTGATGGAGCAGTTCCTCGCCATTCCCCAGGACGAAACGATCGTCGACCAGTGGCAGTCGCAGATTTTTGCCCGCGTGCTGATGAAATGCAAAGTTGTCTTTGTCAGCAGCCTTGATCCCCAAACCGTCCGCGGGCTGCATATGACCCCGGCGGCGTCGATCGAAGAAGCGCTTCAAAAAGCGGACCAGCTGCTTGGACGCAGCGGCGCGAAGATCACCGTGATTCCGGAGGGCATCTCGAACATTATCCGCGAATAAAACCACAGGCTGCCCGGCAGCTGGAGGAGCAAAGATGAAAATATCCAGAGCAACGGCGATGAAAATCGTGACCGAGCTGGAAAGCATCATCCATCAGGACATCAATGTTGTCGATGCAAGCGCTCATATCATCGCAGGCACAACCCCTTCGCGCATTGGAACTTTTCACGGAGCAACACAGAAGCTGCTCTCCGAAAAACTTCCCGTGCTGAAGATCTACCACGACGAAGAATACGAGGGCACCCGCAGGGGCATCAATCTGCCGCTCGAAATCGAAGGCGAAACAGTGGGTGTCATCGGCGTCACTGGTGACTGCGACGAGGTGGAGCCATACGGCCGGATCATCAAAAAGATGACGGAAATCCTGCTGCTGGACGACTATCTCAAAGAACAGAAAAGCCGCGCGCGCAACACCCGCAACCGTTTTGTACAGGAGTGGGTATTCGGTGAAGCGCACAAGATCAATCAGGAGTTTTTCAATCTTGGCCTCACCATGGACATCGACATCTCCCGTGCCCGCAGGGTCCTGGTGGCTTCGGCTTCCGCAAACCAGCGGGAAAGCAATTATGTCGTCAGCCAGGCAGTCATTGATTCGATCGAGCGCGTCATCGAAAAGATCCTGCAGGAGGACCCCCAAAACCTCTCTCTGATCAACGGTTCAAAATTTGTCTGGCTTGTGACCGACCGGCCGGATGAACGGATTCTTGAGTTGGTTTCACTGATCCGCAGGGAAGTTTTCACCTCCTGCGGCGTGCATCTGAAGGTGGGGGCGGACAGCCTGTGCACCAGCGCCGAGCAGGTGCGCGACGGCTACCGCCGTGCGGAAAAGGCGCTGTGGGGATCGCGGCATTCGACCGGCCACGGAGAAGTCACCTTCTATGATGATATCGGTATGGAGCTGTTTGTCAACGACATCCCTGAAAAATCCAGGCAGGAGTTTATCCACAAGGTTTTTCGCGGCTGTTCCGATGAGGAAATCGATCAGTGGGTCAGCCTGCTCTCCACCTTTTTTTCCTGCAACGGCTCGATCGGACAGACCGCCCAAAAGCTTTTTCTGCACAAGAACACCCTGCAATACCGACTGAATAAGCTGCGGGAACGCACCGGGTACGACCCGCGCAACCTTGAAGACTCCTCCCTCTTTTATATCGCGATCGTATTTTATGAAAGCGACAGCGGAATTTGAATCCGGCTTTTGGTACATAATTTGCACAAAAACATTTGGCTTGATTAGTACCTGTAACAAATCTGTTAGACTTTCTTAATTATACATAATATATCAAATTTCATTCAAAAATGTTATCATATTGTAAGTTATTATGACAGGTTTTCCGTTGGATGCCACTTTTTATCCCAAATTGTTATTATTATGTTTTATTGGCTCTGGTGGCCTTTAAAAATAGTTCCCCGGTGTGACGGAACCTTTTGTTCTCCACACCAAATATCAAACGCTGTATTTGAAGAATCAGCAACAGAAAGGATGCAAAACATGAAAAAGAGAATCTTATCTGTAATGGCTCTCGCACTGGTAGCCGCGATGTGTCTGGCGGCCTGCGGCACTCCGCCAACCGTTTCCGCTCCGTCCTCGAGCGCCGCACCCGCGGCCTCCGCAGCTGGAGACGCCTCGGCTCCTGCGGACACCCCTGCCCCTGCTGCTGACGCCATCACCCTGAGAATCGGACACGTTGTTGCCGACGGCACCAACATCGACAGAGGTCTGGATCATTTCGCAGAGCTGGTTGCTCAGAAGTCCAACGGCGGCATCGTCGTTGAGATCTATCCGAACTCTGCGCTCGGCGGCAACCGTGAAATGTGCGAGCAGCTCCAGATGGGCACCCTCGACATGGCGGCCCCGTCCACTGCTTTCCTCTCGGCTTTCACCGACAAGACCGCGCTGTTCGACCTGCCCTACCTCTTTAAATCTGAAAAAGCGGCCTGGGAAGTCATGGATGGCGAAATCGGCCAGCAGATCAATGCGGACCTGCTCCCTGCCGGCTTTGTAAACCTTGGCTGGCTGACCCAGAGCTGGCGCCATGTCACCTGCAACAATGAAGTTCATAAGCCGGCTGACATGAAGGGCCTGAAGATCCGCGTTATGGACAGCCCGATGCACATCGCGCACTTCAACGCACTGGGCGCTTCCGCAGTCCCGATGGCGTTCTCTGAGGTTTACACCGCTCTGCAGCAGAAGACCATCGACGCGCAGGAGAACCCGTACTCCAACATCAAGATGTCCCGTTTTGACGAGGTTCAGAAGTACATCATCGAAACCGGTCACATCTACGATCCCTGCCCGTTCCTGATGTCCGAAAAGACCTGGGAAAAACTGAGCGCAGACCAGCAGGCCATCCTCTCCGAATGCGCCAAAGAGGCGATCGACTGGGAGCGTCAGATCGCAATCGAAATGGACGAAGAGATCAAAGCGGAGATCCTCGCCGGCGGCAAAACGCAGATTGTTGAGCTGACCGATGAAGAACGCGCTGAGTTCCGTGCCGCTGCGCAGCCGGTTTACGACGAATTTGGCCCGAAGATCGGCGAAGACGTCATCGCCAAGGTCGAAGAGATCAACGCGAAGTACTAATTTGTAATCTTTTCCGTCTGGAACAGGACGACATCCACGGGGGAGTCCGGGGACTCCCGGACTCCCCCGTAAACCTTTCCTTGGGGCGTTTCTTAGAAGGGGCTATCTTCGAATTCGGCCGCATTCCTCGGCGGCAATAATGGAGGTCTATATGGAAGAGAAAAAAATCCCTTGGTATGACAAAATAGAGAAATCGGTTATCATCGTGCTCTTTACCTGCATGGTTGCAATCATCGGTTTCACCGTTTTTTCCCGTTATATTTTCGGATATACGCCGTCCTGGGCTGAGCAGGCGAGCCGCATTATGTTTATCTGGATCAGCTTCGCCGGCGTGAGCTGGGCAGGCGCCACCGGCGCGCATCTTCGCGTGACCGCTGTCACCATGTTCGCAGGCGAAAAGGTCAGCAAGATCTTCCTGCTGATCGGCGACCTCATCACCATGGGCTTCGGTCTGTTTATCGCTTACAAGATGCTGTTCATCATTCAGACCGTCGTTGAAAAAGGCCAGACCTTTGCTTCGATGCAGTGGCTGCCCGCGTGGATCCTTTATGTTCCCGCTGTGGCCGGCATGATCGGTCTGCCCGCCCGTATCATTCAGACCAGATACCGGGCCTATAAACAAGCAAAAAATGAAGCAGTAGAGGGAGGGAGTAACTAATGGTAGGACTTCTGATGGGAACCCTGTTCCTCTGTCTGTTTTTTACCGTTCCGATCTTTGTTTCCCTGGCAATCAGTACCGTTGTAACTTTTGCGTTCTATTTCCCCGGTATGGGCGATATGCTCACCCAGGCCATGGTTTCGAGCATGGACTCCTTCCCGCTGATGGCGATTCCGTTCTTCATGCTGGTTGGATCCCTGATGGAGAAAACTTCAATCGCGGACAAGCTGGTTGACGTTGCGAAAGCGCTCACCGGCGACTCTCCGGGCGGACTTGGCGCTGCTGCCGTTATCGCTTCGATGCTGTTCGCTGCGATTTCTGGTTCTGGCCCTGCGACTGCGGCTGCGATCGGCGGCATCATGATCCCTGCGATGATGAAACAGGGTTATGAAGGCAAATACTGCGGCGCGCTGATCGGTTCCGCTTCCACCATTGGACCGGTTATTCCGCCTTCCATCCCGATGATTACATACGGCGTCACGATCGGCGTCTCGGTCACCACCATGTTCACCGCGGGCTTCCTGCCGGGCTTCATGATGGGCGGCGCGCTGATCCTCTGGAACAAGCTCGTTTCCCACAAACGCGGCTACCGCGGCGAGGTCATCGCCAAGGGCTGGGGCGAGAAAATGAAGATCATGAAGAGCGCTATCTGGGCGCTGCTCATGCCGATCCTCGTCCTCGGCGGTATCTATGCCGGTCTGTTCACCCCAACCGAATCCGCGGTTATCGGTGTTATCTACTCGCTGCTGGTCGGCAAATTCGCTTACCACACCCTGAACTGGAAGCTTTATAAAGAAGCGCTGGTGGAGGCGGCAATCACCTCCGCGACCATCATGATCCTGTTCGGCGGCGCAAGCACCTTCGGCCGTCTGCTTACCCTTGGTAAAATCCCGGAAACCGTTTCGAATGCGGTGCTTTCCTTCACACGATCTCCGCTGGTCATCATGCTGATCATCAACGTGATCCTGCTGATCGCCGGTATGTTTATCGATACCAACTCCTGCATCATCCTGTTTGCCCCGTTCTGCGTCCCGCTGCTGACCTCGGTCGGTTACAACGACATCTACGTCGGCGTTATCATGGTCGTCAACCTCTGCATCGGTATGGTTACCCCGCCGCTCGGACCCGACCTGTTCATCGCGCAGAGAATCGCGGGCTGCGAACTGGAGGAAACTTTGCCGGAGGCCTTGCCTCAGATAGCGATTCTGTTGGCGGCGCTGGCTATCATGATTTTCTGTCCAGACTTGGTACTCTTCATTCCAAGGCTGTTCGGTATGATCGCTTAATGAATTTCTGTTAACTTTTGTTCGGGAGGCTTTATCCATGCGTTCTGATGAATCTCTGCGGCAGGAATTCCTTGCGGCGATGCGGGAATGCGAAGTTGTCGATACCCATTCCCACACCCGCTTCCCGGATCGCTATTACGCGGAAGGCCCATATGACCTATTCTCGCTGAACAGCTATTTTGAACGGGATATCGTGGGGCTGCTGGGCAAAGACCCCTATCACGGCTGCTCCACCGATGAGGAAAAATGGGAACGCCTGCGCACTGCTCTCTATAAGGGGCAGAACATCACTTATTGGCGGCACAATATTGTCGCATTCAAAAAATATTTTGATTTCACCGACGACGATGTGACCGACGAAAACTGGAAAGCGCTCAACGACTCCATTCGCCGCAAGACCGCCGATCCCAACTGGTATGAAGCCGCGACCCGTCAGGCAAAAATCAAGACGCAGGTCCGCAACATCCCCTGGTTCGACGACTGGTTCACGGCTGAGCTGGTCAGTGCGACCGACGAGCAGATCCGTGCCGCCAAGTGGCAGGACAAATGGGACCGCAGGTATTTCACCGGTGTCCTGCGCATGGAGTATGCGCTCTTCTGTTACCGGATTCCGATGGTGGAGCAACTTGCGGCGCACACCGGCACGAATATCCATGACCTGCATTCTCTGAAGGTTGCGCTCGATCGCCTGTTTGACCAGTATATCGCAAACGGGGCTATCGGTCTCAAGCTGGCGCACGCATACTTCCGCACGCTGGATTCCCAGCCGGTGGAGGAAAGCGTTGCGGCGGGACTCTTTGACCGGGCGCTGCGCGGCGAAACGCTCAGCGCGGATGAGATCAAGCAGTTCCAGGATCACCTGATTTTCTATATGGGAGAAATGTGCCGCGAACGCGACATGCTCTTCCAGATCCATACCGGCATCCAGCACTGCTGGGCCGACGTCCGGCACGCCAATCCCCTGCACCTCATCCCGCTGCTTTCGGCTTATCCGGACGTCCGCTTCGACATTTTCCATGCCGGAATCCCCTTTATCCATGAGGCTGGCGTGCTCTGCAAGCTCTTCCTCAACACCTATGCGGACATGGCTTGGACCTATGTTATCAGCATGGCGATGTCCCGTGAGGTGCTCAGCGAATACATCGATCTTGTACCCGGACATCGGATCCTGGGCTTCGGATCGGATGTCAAGTTTCCCGAACTGATCGGCGGACATCTCGATATGGCGTTCTCCTGCGCGGCCGATGTGCTGGCGGACAAGGTGCAGAACGATTTTCTGAGCAAACGGGAGGCGTTCTCACTGATCCATAAGATGTTCACTGAAAACGGCACTGAACTTTACCGGCTGTAACCTGCAGCCAATTTTCAAGGGAGAGAACAAGTAATGTACAGAAGCGTTGAACTGCAAGTCGGCAAGAAGCTGCTGCGCGGCTGCGTGCGCGCGCCGGAGGGCGGCGGCCGTTTCCCCACCGTGATTTTTTACCATGGTTTCACAGTGGATAAGGTGGGTATGATGCGCCTGCACGAGCTCTTTGCCCGCGAATGCGTGAAAAATGGAATGGCCTGCGTGCGGTTCGATTTTTACGGCTGCGGCGAGAGCGACGGTGATTTCTCCGAGATGACCACTTCCTCTGAAATCGAGGACGCTGAAGCGATTTATCGCTGGACCTGTGAACAGGACTTCGCGATCCCCGACCAGGTGATCCCGACCGGACACAGCATGGGCGGCCTTGTGGTCACCCAGATTTTGCCGAAGGTACAGCCGAAAGGAGCCGTCATCTGGGCGCCCGCTTACAGCATGTATTATCAGGCGAGCTTTCGTGCGCGCACCCTGGTGGGACCGACTGACGACGGGCTTGGCTATGACATCGGCGGCATGAAGCTCTCGAAAGCTTATCTCGAAGATGTGCGCAAGCTCGACATCCCGGCGGGCGCGGCTGGCTACAAAAATTCCATCCTGCTGATCCATGGCTCCGAGGATGAAGTCATCCCGATTGACTGTGCGTATCAGTTCCAGGATATCTATGGCGACCAGATGGAACTTCACATTGTAGAGGGTTCAAATCACCAGTATTCCTCGCTCAAATGGAAGCAGGAGGTTTACGACACCTCCATCGCTTACCTCAAAAAAATCTTTTCCATGTAAGCCACCGATCTCCCAATTTTGATTGCAAAAAAGCCCGCAAAACGCGGGCTTTTTTGCGTCTATAAGGACATTGCAGTATACAAAAAGCTGCCAAAACCACAAAACGCCCGCCGAACGCGGCGGGCGTTTATTCTTCTGAATCCTTAAAGCTTGACGACGCGCGGCTCTTTCCCCATTGTGCAGAAACGGGCCTCCGCATCCGTGAGATAGAACACCTCGGCAATTCCATCGTCCACACTATAGATGTTTTTCAGCGACGGCATTTCTTCCAGCATGTGTCCAACCGTTTCCGGACGGGTATCCATAACCGCTTTGCCCGAAATACGCAGCCAATTTTCATTCTGATCGATACCGCAGATCTCCACCTTGGGATTTATCTTGAGCTGTCTATAGACTTCCTTCTGGTTGCTTGTGATGAAATAGAGTTTTCCCTCATATTTGGTCACCGCACCGAACGGACGGACACGCGGCTGATCACCATCCATTGTTGTAAAGAAAAAGATGGGATTTCTCGTTAAAAATTTTAAGACTTCATCCATAGCCGTTGCTCCCTTCACTTTTTTGTGATAAAATCCCTATGGTCCAAACATGGCACAGCCGCAACCATTTTGCGGGCCCGGCAGCTTTCCGCTGCGCCGGGCTGTGCAGGGAATCCATCCGGTACCGTCCTGCCTCTACAGGCAACTCCCGGTTATCACGATTTTATTATAACAGCTATTCAATTTTTTCACAATAGGAAGCGATCTTATGCGCAAAAGTTTTGTTAAAAAGTGCCTAATTTTCTTTCAAAATGAAACTGTTCTGGTGGCCGCCTTTCTCTGCGCGGCAATTTCCATGCTGTTTATACCGCCCGACGCACAGTACATGGGATACATAGACCTGCGGGTTCTCTGCCTGCTCTTTTGCTTGATGGAAGTGGTTGCGGGGTTCCAGGAATGTGGACTTTTCATTGTCCTCGCACAGAAACTTCTCTCCGGACGCAAACGGTTCCGGATGCTTTCGTTCGTGCTGGTGACGCTTCCATTTTTCTCTTCGATGCTCATCACCAACGACGTAGCGCTCATCACCTTCGTCCCCTTTGCTATCCTGGTGCTCACGATGATCGACCGCACCGAATACCTCATTCGGATCGTCGCGCTTCAGACCATCGCAGCCAATCTTGGCAGCATGGCCACGCCGGTCGGCAATCCACAGAACCTGTTCCTCTATGCGAAGTTTTCGATCCCGACGTCCGGCTTTTTTGCGGTCATGGCGCCGCTCACCCTATTAAGCCTCGCCGCGCTCGCTGCCGCCGCGCTCGCTGTCAACGGTGAAATCATCGAAGTACACTTCCCCGCGCGGCAAACCATCCGCTCTCCCGGCAGGCTCGCGCTTTTCTGTGGACTTTTCGCACTCTGCCTGCTCTCTGTTTTCCATCTGCTGCATTACGGCCTGCTGCTGCTCATCGTACTGCTCGCGCTCGGCTTTTTTGCACGCGGGCTTTTCCGCCGCGCCGACTATGGCCTGCTCATGACATTCGCCTGTTTCTTTGTCTTTGCGGGAAATATCGGCCGGATCGGCGCGGTGCGGGAGTTCCTAGCCGGAATCCTCACAAAAAGCGCAGCCGCCACATCGATCCTGGCAAGTCAGGCAATCAGCAATGTGCCGGCCGCTGTACTGCTGTCCGGTTTTACCGATGATTGGCGCGGGCTGCTCGTTGGGACCAATATCGGCGGACTCGGCACACTCATCGCGTCGCTCGCAAGCCTCATCTCCTTTCAGCTCTATCGGAAGTCCGCAGGTGCCCGGCCATTCCGGTATCTCGCCTTTTTCACTGCGGCGAATCTTGCCGGGCTGCTCTTTCTGCTGCTTGCCGCCCGCCGGTTCGGTATGCTTTAAGCGATCTCAGCTTACAGCGGCAATCCGATCAGGCGCATCTCATCAAGACATCGATCGCCTCTCGAAATTCGTTTTTTCAAGGAATCATTGCGCACAAAAAGCGGGCTTCACAAAGAAGTCCGCTTTTTGGTTGGAGAGAGATGAAATATTGGAGGAGAAATAGAAAGTAAACGAAGAAGGTACCTCACTTACTGTATTCAGTGTACTATAGAACTCTGAAAAAGGTTTGAGGAATTTTAGAACTTTTTGTAAAGTTTAAGGGAATGCGCCCGGTATTCCTTCACACCAGACGAAGCGCCGCTTCCCGATCTTTTGAAAGATCGGTCTCCCGGATCAGTTTGCGCAGGCCGAGGATCGCGCCCGGGGAAACCGACAATTCGTCTATTCCCATCGCCAGGAAGGTCTTTGTAAGCGCTGGGTCCGCGCCCAGTTCCCCGCAGATACCAATCCATTTGCCCGCGGCGTGCGCGCTTTCGGCCGCAAAGCGGATCATCCGCAGAACCGCTCTATGATGCGGATTGTAGAACCGCTCAAGCCGCTGATTCTGCCGGTCAATCGCCAGCGCGTACTGGGTGAGGTCGTTGGTGCCAATGCTGAAGAAATCGACCTCCTGTGCAAGCAGATCGCTTATGAGCGCCGCGGCCGGAGTTTCAATCATAATACCCATCTCCATCGTCTCATCAAACGGCACGCCCGCCGCACGCAGCTGTGCCTTTACTTCCTCCACAAGCGCTTTGGCCTCCCGTACTTCTTCGACCGAGGTGATCATTGGGAACATCATTGCAACCTTCCCATAGGCGGAGGCGCGGCAGATGGCACGCAGCTGGGTTTTAAAAATGTCCGGACGGGACAGGCAAATACGGATCGCGCGGTAACCCATGGCGGTATTTTCCTCTTCCGGGAGACCAAAATACCCGATTTTTTTGTCCGCGCCGATGTCAAGTGTCCGGATGATCACCCGGCGGCCTCCCATTGTTTCCGCCACCTGACGATAAACCCTAAACTGCTGCTCCTCGGTAGGAAACGTTTCGTTCTCCAGATAGAGAAACTCACTGCGGAACAGCCCAATTCCACCCGCGTCGTTCTGGAGCACAAGCGCCAAGTCAGAAACGTTCCCGATGTTTGCATAGAGGTTCACTTTCTGCCCATCCAGGGTGACGTTCTCCTGTCCACGCAACTCCAAAAGCAGTTGGCGGCGCTCCGCTTCCCGCGCCTGTTTTTGGCGCATTACGGCAAGGGTTTCTCCGTCCGGGTCGATATAGACCACACCAGTGAATCCGTCCACGACGGCCATCTTGCCGTCATATTCCTCCGTAAGCATTTCCCCGATATCCACAACGGCTGGGATATTCATTGTGCGTGCGAGGATGGCAGTGTGGGAATTGGCCGAACCCTGCGCCGTCAGAAACCCCAACACCTTCGATTTGTCCATCTGGATCGTTTCACTCGGCGCGAGATCCTCGGCCGCTACCAGGACCGGTCCGCCAGCAGAAAAGGCGGCGCGTTCGGCATTGGCAAGGATTGCCATCAGCCGTTCGGAAATATCGCGCACATCGGCGGCGCGGGCCTGCATATAGGCGTCGTCCATCGCGGCGAACATCTGCGCGAAATTATTCGCCGTCTGCGCAACCGCGTATTCGGCATTCACCTGTTGGGTGTCAATGATATTGGCGATGGAGTCGCAGTAGTCCTGATCCTCCAGCATCATCTGGTGAATCTCAAAAATGGCGGCATTCGCTTCACCCACCTCCCCGAGCGCCTTCTCATAAAGCGCCTGGAGCTGCGCGCCAGCCTTCGCCTTCGCCTGCTCAAAGCGGGCGCGCTCGGCGGCGGCGTCCTGTACATGGTACCGTTTGACCACGCCGCTGCCGTACCGCCGGTAAAATGCAACCTTGCCAATGGCAACGCCTCCGCATACGCTTTTTCCATTTAATGTGACCATCTCTCTGCACCTCCCTATGTGCGCAGCGAAATTTTACAGGTTCTCCTGTAAAAACGCCTGAATCGCCTGTGCCGCGGTTTCCTCGTCCGCACCGCTCACTTCCACAGTCAGCGTATCGCCTTTTTTGGCAACCAAGCCCATCACTGCGAAGATGCGTTTCGCATCGCCAGATTTGCCGTCTTTTTTCAGCGTGACCGCCGACTGGAACTTTCCGGCCTCCTTCACAAGCAGTCCAGCGGGACGCGCGTGGATGCCTTCAGGATCGGTGATGGTATAGGTGAATGTTTTCATGATACGTCTCTCCTTTTCTATCTTTTGCTGATTTGATCTTACCACGATTATCCCTGTGCGGGAAGCGGTTTTTTCAGTACCGCCAGCAGCAGGCACCCTATGGCCGCGCCGATGGCCAGTGAAAGCAGGTACATCGGCCAGTTCTCCACAACCGCGAAAACGAAAATACCGCCGTGCGGCGCGGGCAGCGCGCAGCCGAAAAGCATGGAAAGTCCGCCAGCCACAGCTGAACCGACCGCACAGGCCGGGATGACCCGCAGCGGGTCGGAAGCCGCGAACGGGATCGCGCCTTCGGTGATGAACGAAAGGCCCATGATATAGTTTGTCAGGCCCGACTGGCGCTCCTTCGCGGTGAAGCGGCTTTTGAAAAAGGTGGTGCAGAGCGCGATGGCGATCGGCGGGACCATGCCGCCGATCATGACCGCCGCCATAACCGGGGAGGTGACCGAGTTGCCCGCCGCGTCCAGCAGCGACGCGGTGCCAAAGACGTAGGCGGCTTTGTTGAACGGGCCGCCCATATCAACCGCCATCATCCCGGCGAGCACCGCGCCCAGCAATAGCCCACTGGCCTGCCCCATATTTTCAAGCGAATTGCTCATCCAAAGGTTAAGCGCCGAAACCGGCGGGTTGATGAGGTAGGTGCAGATTGCACCCATGATGAGGATGCCGAACACCGGGTAAAGCAGGATCGGCTTGAGTCCTTCCATGCTCGCCGGCAACTTATCGAACAGCCTGCGCATACCGGCGATGAGATAGCCCGCGATAAAGCCCGCGAGCAGCGCACCCAGAAATCCCGATCCGCCCGCGACAGCGATCGCGCCGCCGACAAAGCCAACCGCCAGCGCGGGGCGGTCTCCGATGCTCAGTGCGATAAAGCCTGCGAGAATCGGCAGCATGAAGTTAAAAGCGGTACCGCCGACCGTTTTGAGGAAAGCCGCAAGCGGAGAATTCATGCCGAAATTGTTCGGGTCACCGTTCGGGGCGAGGATGCTGTCGAAAAGAAACGCCAGCGCGATCAGGATGCCGCCGCCGATGACGAACGGCAGCATGTGGGAAACGCCGTTCATCAGATGTTTATAGATCTGGCGGCCAAAGCTCTCCTGTTCGCCGCCGTATGCGGAAGCCTCGTTCTTCTCGTCGGTGTGGTAGGGCGGGACCCTGCCGCTGGTCGCTTCCTCAAGCAGTTCACGCGCCTTGTTGATGCCGTTGGCGACTTTGGTGACAATGACTGGGCGGCCATTAAAACGCGCCATCGGCACGTTTTTGTCCGCCGCGACGATAATACATTCACAGGAGGCGATCTCCCCATCGGTCAGTACATTCTTTGCGCCGCCCGATCCATCCGTTTCGACCTTGATTGAGATTCCCATCTCCTGCGCGGTCTTTTCAAGGCTCTCCGCCGCCATGTAGGTGTGGGCAATGCCGGTCGGGCAGGCGGTCACCGCGAGCACGCGGTAGCTTCCCGCCGGTTTGGGGGATTCTTCTTTCGGCTCGTCGAACTTTTCGGCTTCCGCCGCGTCGATAAGCGAAAGGAATTCCCGCACCGATTTCGCATGGATCAGATTTTTACGGAAATCGTCGTCCATCAGCAGGACTGAAAGCCTTCCGAGCACGTCGAGATGGATATTCTCCTCGGTGTCCGGCGCCGCGATCAAAAAGATGAGGTAAGCGGGCTCGCCGTCGAGCGAATCGTAATCCACCCCATTCGGCAGCACCATTGCAGCAAGGCCCGGCGTCTTTACCGCCCCGGTCTTGGCATGCGGGATGGCCACGCCTTCCCCGATTCCGGTTGTGCCCTCCTCCTCACGTCGGAAAACTGCTTTTTTATAGGTTTCCAAGTCGCTGACGCAGCCGGTTTTTCCCATCAGCACAACCATCTGTTCCACAGCTTCCTGTTTATTGGCGGCTTTGCCGCAAAGTTCGATGCCGTTTTCCCTGAGCAGATCTGTGATCCTCATAGCTTCCGTTCCTCCTTAGAACCCGTTATCCAACAGCTTTCGTATCTCTTCGCCCGTGGCCAGCCATTCGGAAAAGGCCGAAGCGCTCCCCGCGGCAAGTCCCAGTTTAAATGCCTTTTCATAGTCGCCGGCGCGCAGGTAGCCGGCCAAAAACCCCGCCACCATCGAGTCGCCTGCGCCAACCGCGCCGCGCACCTCGCCTTTGGGCGCGGCGCTTTTATGAACCCTGCCGGTTTCATCCAGCAGAACCGCGCCGCCGCCGCCCATCGAGACGAGCACATTGCGCGCGCCGCGCGCCTGCAGCTTTTCTGCGTATACAGCGACCACGTCCGCATCCGAGATCTGTACGCCGAACAGCTCGCCCAGTTCATGATGATTCGGCTTGATAAGAAACGGCCGGTATTCCAGCACGTTCTGCAAAAGCTTCCCGGTTGCGTCCACCACCGCGAGAATCTGCCGCCCGGAAAGTCGCGCCAAGATCTTCTGGTAGATATCTTCCGGCAGTGTGTTCGGAATACTTCCCGCCAGCACGAGGATGTCTCCGCGGCGCATGACATCGAGCTTTTCCATCAGCGCATCGATCGCTTCCGGCAAAATGCGGGGCCCCTGGCCATTGATGTCGGTCTCCTGGTCGGATTCGAGTTTCACATTGATGCGAGAAGCACCGTCCGGCAACTGGATAAAATCGGTCTTGCAACCACAGGATCGAAGCATTTCGTCGATCTTCTGCCCGGTGAAGCCCGCTTTAAACCCCAGCGTCCGGCTCTCAATGCCAAGATGAGAAAGGACGATCGAAACGTTGACGCCTTTTCCGCCGGGGTAAAGCGCTTCATGCTCGGCGCGGTTGACCAGCCCAAGGCGGAGCTGTGGAACCCGCACAAAGTAATCGAGCGATGGATTGAAGGTGATGGTATAAATCATTCGGCATCCACCTCCCGGATATTCGTATATTTTCTATAGCGTTCATCCTGCAGCCGGGTTGTGATAACCGTCGCGCAGGAAAAAGGCGCAAAGGTGACCGGGGAAATGCGGTTGAACTTAGATGGATCGGAAAGGACGTACCGCTGCTTGCAGCGCTGTATCGCCTTTTCCTTTACGAGCGCCTCGTTCGTGTCCGGCGTGCTGAAGCCGTTTTGCAGATGGACTCCATTTGTGCCAAAAAAACCTTTGGTGAAATTGTAACGTTCGAGTTCCCGCAGCGTTTGCCCTCCAACCACCGCGTCGGTCGAAGCTTTGAGCTCTCCGCAGAGCATGAATGTTGTGCAGCCCTTCTGCGCGAGCTTTTTGGCGTGGGAAAGGCCGTCGGTAACGAAAACGATATCCTTTTCGGTTATGAAATCGATCATCAGCCCGGTGGTGGTGCCCGCATCGAAGAAAACAAAATCTCCCTTTTGTAAAAGTGACGCCGCATAGCGCGCTATGCGGATTTTTTCTTCGCGGTTCTGATCCGCACGGGTTTCCACCGTGTCGTCGCGGGTATTATAGAGCGCGTCGGGCGCGGTCGCACCGCCAAACACCTTGACCAGCAGGCCGCGTTCATCAAGTAGGTTGAGATCCCGCCGGATGGTGGATTCGGAGGTATCGAGAAGCTTTGTGAGCTCCTGCACGCTCACGGTGCGTTTCTGCGCAACCAGTTCCAGTATCTGGGCGAAGCGTTCCTCTGCCAGCATGCACATCACATTCCCTTCTTTTCTGTGACTTCAGAATACACCCAAAATCAATCAAAGTCAATCACATTCAATCAATCGCGCGCCAAATTTTTTAGGTAATATTTGTGCATTTCATCTTACATATTTATGCCCATATGATTCACAGATAATATTTTGGCTGGATTTGACCGAATTACAAAAAGCAAGAGGGGAAGGTCCGCCGCTGGGCGGACCTTCCCCTTTTCCCGTAAACCGGTCGTTTTAGTATGGCCGGCAGAATTTTTATTTATTCGTCATCCGAGATACGTACCATTCGATAGCCGATCCCAACATGCGTCTGGATATATTTGGGCTCAGACGGCACCGGTTCGATCTTTTTGCGCAGGGTTGCCATAAACACCCGCAGTGACGGTGTATCGGTGGGCAGAGCGTTGTTCCAGACCTCCTTGAGGATGTAGTTGTGGGTGAGGACCTTGCCCGCGTTCTTCGCCAACAGGCAGATGAGCCTGTATTCAATCGGCGTGAGGTGAATCTCCTCGCCGTTCAGATAGACGCAGCCCGCTGCGTAATCGATTTTGAGCCCGCCGTTTACAAAGGTACTGGCTTCCTCGTTCGTCTTGGAGCTGTCAAAGCGCACCCGGCGCAACGCGACCCGCAGCCGTGCGAGCAGCTCGTCCACCGAAAACGGCTTGGTGAGATAGTCGTCCGCGCCCGCGTCGAGCGCGTCGACTTTATCGCGGTCCTCGCTGCGCGCGCTCACCACAATGATCGGTACATTGCTCCAGCCGCGCACCTTTTTGATGATTTCCACCCCATCCATATCGGGAAGCCCCAGATCCAGGATGATGACATCCGGATGGTAGGAAACCGCGTCAAGGACGGCCGCCTGGCCGGTGTGGGCGGTATGGTACTGGTATTCCTGTGTTTCGAGAGTGGTGGAAATCAGATTGCTGACCGCACGGTCATCCTCCACCACCAAAATTTGTGGTTTATTCAATTGGATTCACCTCCGCAGATTGTAGCGTGAAATAGAAAATCGTGCCTTTGGGGTTATTGTCCCGCACACCGATTTCCCCGCCATGCGACTGTACGATTGATTTACAGAGCGAAAGCCCCAGTCCGAGCCCGCGCCGGCCATCCGCGCGGCGGTCTCCAGCCGTATAGAACATATCAAACAGCTTCCCCTTCGCATCGTCCGCAATCCCGGGACCGTCGTCCGCAATCTCCACCATTGCCATTTTTCCCATGCGTTTGGCCCGCAGTGCGATGCGGGAACCGGGCGGGGTATATTTGATGGCGTTGTCCACGATGTTGATGATCACCTGGATAATGAGCCGCGCATCCATCTGGGCCATGAGCATATCATCTTTCAGATCGACGGTAATCTCATGTTCGCCCGCCTTTCGGCCAAGATGCCGGAGCGCCTCGCGGAACACCTCGTCCAGCAGTTCCGGAGCCATATGGATGCTCATGGAACCGTTTTCGATCCGAGTGACCGAAAGCAGGTTCTCCACCAGGTTGATGAGCCACATTGAATCGTCGTAAATATCGGTGTAAAGCGCCATCTTTTTGTCCTCATCCAGGATCGCGGAATTCCCCATCAGGATGCCTGCGTTTCCGGAAATACTCGTCAGCGGGGTGCGCAGGTCATGAGAAATTGCCCGCAGCAGGTTGGCCCGCAGCTGTTCCTGCTGCGCCTGCATCTGTGCCTTTCGTTTTTCCGCGCCAAGCGCAACCTTTTCAAGCGCAAGCCCGCATTCCCCCAGCATGGCGATCAACAGGTTTTCCTCGAACGAATCGATCCCCTGCTCCCCGACTGCAATCCCCGCCACTGCGAAGACCTCCCTTTGCCCGCGCACCGCCATATAAAGGCATTTTGCGCTCGGCAGGGTATTGGTGGTTGCGCCCGCGTGCTTGTTGTTTTTCAGCACCCACTGGGCGACCCCGCGTTCTTCTTCGGTAAGGCAGGGCCTGATGTCCGTTTCGTCGGTGAGCGGATAGCATAGCGCGGGCATCAGGTTTCCGTCTTGCACCGGATAAAAAAAGACCGAACAGCCGAGCAGCTTCACCATCTGCCGGGCGGTCCCTGTAAGGATATCGTCCGCGGATTCCGCCTGCTGCAGTTTCTGACTCGTCTGTAAAAGCACCTCTGTCCGGTAGGCTTTGCGCGCGGCCTGCCGCGCCTGGTTTTTTACCCGCATGGTGAGGGTGCTTGTCACGAGGGAGGACGCAAACATAACCAGGAAGGTCACAGGATAGCTTGCGTCATAGGCGCGCAGGGTAAAATATGGATCTGTGAAGAAATAATTGAACGCCAGCACGCTGACAAAGGATACCAGCGCCCCGTAAATCCAGCCGTCTGTAATGACCGATGCGAACAGCACTCCCAGGATGTAAACGGTGATGATATTTGCTTCGCTGAAGCCGGCTGCATAAAACAATCCGCTGACAATCGTTGACAGCGCCACCATACCGATTGCTTTGGCAAGGTCTGTCCACGAAAATTGAAATTGCCGGCTGAGCCATCTGCGCCGCGCCGCATAATAGGGCTGCGCATCCGGGATGATGTAGATATCGAGATTCGGCGCAAGAGCAGTCAAGCGGTCAATCAGGTTGCTTCCGCTCAGAAAAAGCCGTTTCTTGTTGTTTGACCGCCCGATAATGATCTTTGAGACACCGCTTGCCTTCGCATATTCCGCGATCTGACCCGGCACGTCATCCCCATAGACAGTTGCGATGCGCGCGCCGAGATCCTCTGCCAGTTTCAGGTTCGCGCGCAGCCTGCGGCGGTTTTCCCCACTCAGTTCAGGGGTGCCCGGCGTCTCCACAAACAGCGCTGTAAAGCTGCTGTGGAACGCCTCCGCCATGCGCGCCGCAGTGCGAATCACCTTTGCATTGGAGGGCGCACTCGAAAGGCAGATGAGGATGTGCTCTCCCGCAGCAGGCGCTCCTCTGCCGCCGTCCGGAGCCATGGCAGCCCGGTTAAGCCGGTCGGCGGTGCGGCGCAGAGCAATTTCCCGCAGCGCCACAAGGTTCTCACGCGAAAAGAAATTGGTCAGAGCTTTGCGCGCCTGCTGTTCCCGATAAATTTTCCCCTGTTCGAGCCGGACGATCAGATCGTCCGGCTCGATGTCCACCAGCTCCACCTGGGTTGCCGAATCGAACACCCAGTCGGGGACCCGTTCACCGACAACCACGCCGGTAATCGAGGAAACGATATCGTTGAGGCTTTCAATGTGTTGGACGTTTACCGTCGTATAAACGTCGATCCCCGCGCGCAGAAGCTCCTCGATATCCTGATAACGTTTGCGGTGGCGGCAGCCTTCCGCGTTGGTATGCGCGAGCTCGTCGACCAGGATGAGCTGCGGATGCCGCTTGAGCGCGCCATCCAGATCAAATTCCCGCAGGGCGATCCCTTTATACCGCACCTGTAGCGTCGGCAGAGTTTCAAGCCCATGAAGCAGTTCCATTGTTTCCGGCCGGGAATGCGGCTCGATATAGCCCGCTACCACGTCAATCCCAGCCTCTTTCGCACGTTGTGCCGCTTCCAGCATCGCATAAGTTTTGCCCACGCCCGCCGCATAGCCGAAAAAGACCTTCATTCTGCCCGCCGTCTTGCCCGATTCGGATTCGGATTTCAGTTCCTGCAGCAGCAAATCCGGATCCGGCCGGTACCTATCTGCCTCCATTGCCTCACCTCCCGTTGCTATTCTTCTCCCATTTACAACCATTATGCCGTCGAAAAGCACCGCTTTCTTTCGGCGGCACAACCGCGAAACGGCGTAACGTCGGCAAAGCTGGTGCCGTTGTGCTGCCGGCGTAATGAATGTGCCCCCGCACGGGAGGCAAGCGGCCCGCGCCGCATTCTGTCGCGTTTATTGTACCACAAGCGATGTGATAAAGCTGTTTTGATTCGTCCATTTATGCAAAGATTCTGTTAAGATTCCCGAACTGTTCAAAACCCGCTAGTCGTATTCTTTGCATAACCTTAACAGTCGGGCCGACATCTTAACCGGGCGTTTACGCGCCCTACGCTATACTGGAGATGTTAAGACGGAATAAAATCGCCTGGATTTTCCTGTCTTATCCCACAAAAACGGGCCGCCAAAACGGCCCGCCAAGTTTTATTATAGGTACGGGGGAATTCCATGTCAAAAATCCTCGGCGGGCTGACCCCGGCTAAGGTCATCCTCGGCGGTTTCCTGCTTCTGATTCTGAGCGGGACATTGCTGCTGATGCTGCCATTTGCGACTAGGAGCGGTGAATCCGTCCCATTCCTTGACGCGCTTTTTACAGCTACTTCCGCCACCTGTGTGACCGGGCTTGTGCTGCACGATACTTATACCTTCTGGTCGGAGTTCGGACAGCTGGTGATCCTGCTGCTCATCCAAACCGGCGGTATGGGAGTTGTCACCGTCGCGGTCGCTGTGGCAATGCTTACTGGTAAAAAAATAGGCCTGCGTCAGCGGCTCGTTATGCAGGAATCGATCTCCGCGCCGCAGATGGGCGGGATTGTCCGGCTCACCAGCTTCATACTGAAGGCGACCTTCCTTTTTGAAGGGATTGGGGCCTTCTTCCTCGCCTTGCGCTTCTGTCCGGAATTTGGCCTTCTGCGCGGACTGTGGTTCGCTGTGTTCCATTCCATTTCCGCCTTCTGCAACGCGGGATTCGATTTGATGGGCATCCGTGAGCCGTTCTCCTCCCTCACGCGTTATGTGGGCGATCCGCTTGTAAACCTTCCGGTGATGCTGCTCATCGTCACCGGGGGCATCGGTTTTTTTGTCTGGGACGACCTGCGGCACAACAAGCTGAATATCCACCACTACCGGCTGCAAACCAAATTGGTGCTCTCCGGCACTGGGCTGCTCATTCTGCTGCCTGCGGCCTTTTTCTTTTTCTATGAATTCCAGCAGCCTGGCTGGAGCGGGATGAGCATTGGGGAAAGGCTGCTTGCCTCGCTCTTCCAATCGGTCACGCCGCGTACCGCCGGATTCAACACAGTGGATCTCACACAGCTGCAAAGCCCCGGTATCCTGCTGATCATCTCATTGATGGTCATCGGCGGTTCCCCGGGTTCCACGGCGGGCGGCATCAAAACGACCACCTTTGCCATGCTGATCCTCTGCGTGGGCTCCACCTTCCGAAAAAAGGACTGCATCCAGTGCTTTTCCCGGCGTATTCCGCCAGAGGCTTTGCGAAACGCGGTCACCATCCTGATGCTGTATCTGACGCTTTTTCTCTGCGGCGGCAATCTCATCAGCTGCGTCGAAGGCCTGCCCCTTTCCGCTGCTCTGTTTGAAGCCGCTTCCGTCATTGGCACGGTGGGGCTTTCCCTGGGTATCACCGGGGAGCTCGGTGTGGTTTCCCGGATCACGCTCATCACACTGATGTATTTTGGCCGTGTCGGCGGGCTCACCATGCTCTATGCGCTGGCGGACGGGCATCTGCGTCCGCCAGCACAGCTGCCGCTCGAAAAGGTCACTGTCGGCTAACGGCGGGTGTCCCTGTAAATTGATTACGGAGGGGGTTCCATTATGAAATCAATCCTGCTCATCGGGCTGGGACGCTTCGGCCGCCATATGGCCGAAAAACTCCATGAACTGCGCCATCAGGTCCTGGCCGTCGATCTTGATGAAAACCGAGTCAACGAGGTCCTGCCCTTTGTCACCAACGCCCAGATTGGGGACAGCACCAACGAGGCGTTCGTTTCATCTCTGGGCGTACGCAACTTCGACCTTTGTATCGTGGCTATCGGTGACAATTTTCAAAGTTCGCTTGAAACGGCCGCGCTGCTCAAAGATCTCGGCGCCAGATATGTCCTTGCACGCGCCAACCGCGAGGTGCACGCAAAGTTCCTGCTGCGCAACGGCGCCGACAGCGTCGTCTATCCGGAGCAGGAGATGGCCGTGCGTACCGCGGTCAAGTACAGTTCAGACAACATCTTCGATTACATCGAGCTCACACCCAATCATTCGATTTATGAGATACCGGTGCCGGACGGCTGGGTCGGCAGGACAATTGTCCAGCTCGCTGTGCGCACTAAATATCACATCAGCATCCTGGCCACCAAATGCCGAAATCAGCTGGAACCGCTCCCCAAGCCGGATCATCTGTTCCAGCCGGATGAAACGCTCATCATCATGGGAGAAAACAAGGACATCCAGCGCTTTCTGCAGTAAACCTTCCGAAAAGCCGCGGTCCGTAAGGGCCGCGGCTTTTTCTTTCACTTTTTTGAGGTGTGCTGATCCTCCGGCTTGACCGGAAACAGGATTTTTAAAAACATCTTCTCAGCGGGTGAACCATGGGTAAAATCGAACCGCATCTGACGGCCCTTGCGGCCGGTCACCTCAAACCGTTCGTCCTGTCGGTTGATCACTGTGATCCCAAGCTCCTCAAGCACCGTCTGCAAAGCCAGCTCCCACTCTATGAGCGTGGGGTATTCCCCGCAAAGGCCCGCCGAAAACAGCCAGTCGAATTCCATTGTGGACACGCCGTCTTCAAGGAATACTTCCCAAAGTTCCGCTTTCTGTTCCATCGACAGGCAGCTGAGCCTGCCCGCGCCGCCGCTGTTTTCACCCAACGGCAGATAACAGAAATAGGCTCCGTCAACCGCCGTTCCGAGCTGCTGCGCACGGCAGAACTCCTCCATGGTGCGCGGGACGGCAACGTCGTCCTGCCAAAAGCACATCTGGCGCAAGATCTGCGCGAAGCAGGCGCTGTCCCGCGCGTCCTGTGTTTCAATCTTGACGCAGAGCCCCGAGAGCACGTCGAAGTCCTTGCCGGAAACGCAGCTGCGCTCGGCAAGGATTTCCTCTCCCCGGAAACGAATCCGCAGTTCACCGGTTTCCTTCCCGGACGCGGTGCCATAAACGGTCACCGGCCACTGCTGGGAAATCCCGGCAATCACTTCGCCGTAATCAGCGATGAAATCGCCGCAGAGAAAGGTCGCATCGCGGAAAATCAACGTGAGCATCCGATTCCCCGCTGTGTGATAGACCGAAGGTTTCATCGAAAAGGCTCTGCTCAGATCGTAAAGGAATGCCAGCGCCAGCTTTGCGGGCGGGATGCCGGGAGGGAGCCGCCGCTGTCGGGCGGCCCGTTCGCTCCCGGCCAGTCGTTTCTGATAAAGCTTCATCCCATCCATCACAAGATCCCATCCAATGCGAGGTTCACCTTCAATACGTTCACACGCGGTTCACCGAACACTCCCAAAAAGCGGCCTTCGGTATATTTGGCAACGATTGCGCGCACCTCTTCCTCGCTCTTTCCAGTATTAGCGGCAATACGTGCAACCTGGTACTCCGCAGCTGCGGGCGAAATATGCGGGTCAAGCCCACTGCCCGAACAGGTCACAAGGTCCACTGGGACTGCTTTCTCATCCTCGCTGGGATGCGCGGCTTTCAGCTTCTCCACCCGTTTGGCAATCAGCGCCTCATAATCCGCGCTCGCGGGGGTGAGGTTGGTTGCCCAGGAATAGAGCACCGGGTTGCCCTGTTCGTCGGTGAAGGTGCTGGTATCGATCTTCATGACGCGGCCCCACATATGATCCTCGTCTTCGAATTGCTGCCCGAGCAGTTCGGAACCGTACCGTTTTCCGTCAATTTCGATAATGCTGCCGTTGGCCTGGTGCGGGAAGGCCAGCTGTGCGATACCCGTGACGACAGCTGTATAGATACCGCCGCACAGGATGCTCATTACCACAAGGAATACAAACGCTTTTGCCAGGATCGGGCCTGTTTTATTCATAATCATTCTCCTCCATCAATCCAGATTCGGTTCCCACATCCGGTCAAAACGCCCCGGACAGCCATAAATAGGGGACTGCCGCCGCAAAGGTCAGCGCCGCTACCAAAAACAGCACTCCAAGCGGCATCACAATGAGAACCGCTTCATACCGCAGGACGGGATGCGCATAGAGAAACCGCACCGCCGCGCGCCACAGATCAATCCAGACCGTCTTTTTTACGGACGCTTTCAGGCTGTATGAGTTGGCCAACATTTGGGTTCACTTCCTTAAAGGAGCCCCAAGGCGACAATGATCATATCGATCAGCTTGATCGCCACAAATGGGGCGATAATCCCACCGAGCCCATAAACCAGCAGGTTGTGTGACAGCAGCTTCCCTGCCGGGACTTCCCGGTAGCGGACCCCTTTGAGCGCCAGCGGGATGAGCGCGATAATGATGAGCGCGTTATAGATGATAGCGGAAAAGATCGCGCTGTCGGCGCTGTGCAGGCCCATGATATTGAGCGCCGCAAGGCCTGGGTAAAGGCCCATAAAAAGCGCCGGGATGATGGCAAAATATTTCGCCACATCGTTCGCAATCGAGAAGGTTGTAAGGCTTCCGCGGGTCATCAGGAGCTGTTTGCCGATGCGCACGATGTCGATCAGCTTGGTCGGCGAGGAATCGAGATCCACCATGTTGCCGGCTTCCTTGGCCGCCTGTGTGCCGCTGTTCATCGCAACCGCCACGTCTGCCTGTGCGAGCGCCGGGGCGTCGTTGGTGCCGTCGCCGGTCATTGCGACCAGATGGCCCTGCGCCTGGAATTCACGGATCAGCCTGAGCTTGCCTTCCGGCGTGGCCTCCGCGAGAAAATCGTCCACGCCCGCTTCCGCAGCGATCGCGGCCGCGGTCAAAGGGTTGTCGCCTGTGATCATGATGGTCTTGATGCCCATTTTGCGCAGATCCGCAAACTTTTCTTTTACGCCGTCCTTGATGATATCCTTGAGGTGAATGACGCCGAGGATACGGTGGTCTTTTGCCACGACAAGCGGGGTGCCGCCCTGCCGGGAAATCCGCTCAACCACCTGTTGACAGGAATCACTGTATTTGCCGCCCGCGTTTTCCACATACGCGCGGATTGCGTCGGCAGCGCCTTTGCGGATCTCGCTGTTTTCGTAGTTCACGCCGCTCATACGGGTTTTCGCGGTAAATGCGACGAACTGCATGTTCTTTTCCCCGATCTTGCGCCCGCGCAGACCAAACTGCTCCTTTGCAAGAACCACAACACTGCGGCCTTCCGGCGTTTCATCTGCGAGCGAGGAAAGCTGCGCGGCATCGGCAAGTTCCGCGACCGGACATCCGTCCACCGGGATAAATTCGCACGCCTGGCGGTTGCCAAGGGTGATGGTTCCGGTCTTATCCAGCATCAGGATATCGACGTCGCCCGCCGCTTCGATCGCGCGGCCGCTCATCGCGAGGACGTTCGCCTGATTGAGGCGGCTCATGCCCGCGATACCGATCGCGGAAAGCAGCGCGCCGATCGTGGTGGGCGCGAGGCAGACGAGCAGTGCGACCAGGGAAGTGATCGAGGTTGGGTTCGCCATACCGGCCTGTTTGGCTGAAAAGTCAGAGTAGGAATAAAGCGACATTGTGACCATCAGGAAAATGATCGAAAAGGCTACCAGCAGGATCTGCAGGGCAATTTCGTTCGGGGTCTTTTTGCGGGCCGCGCCTTCAACCATGGCAATCATCTTGTCAAGAAAGCTTTCGCCCGCCTCGCTGGTGACCCGCACGACCAGCCAATCCGAAAGGACGGTCGTGCCGCCGGTGACCGCGCTGCGGTCGCCGCCCGATTCACGGATGACCGGAGCGGATTCGCCGGTGATGGCGCTCTCATCCACAGAAGCCGCGCCGTCGATGACCTCGCCATCCGCCGGGATCTGTTCCCCGGCGCGGACGATGAACAGGTCGCCTTTTTTCAAGACCGAGGAGGAAACCTCTGTAAAATGTTCCCGGTCGGACGGATCCGAAAGCCGGTGCGCCTGCACGTCACGGCGCGCGGCGCGCAACGAATCCGCCTGCGCCTTGCCGCGGCCTTCGGCTATCGCCTCCGCGAAATTGGCGAAGAGGACGGTCAGCCAGAGGATGACTGCGATACCGAGCGTGAAGCCGCCGGGCGCGTCCTGGATATCGAAAAGGCTTAGGACATAGAGGATGGTGGTCAGGATCGCGGAGATATAGACCAGCATCATGACCGGGTTTCGCGCCTGTGTCGCGGGCGCGAGCTTTATAAAGGAATCCTTCATCGCGCGGACGACCATTTTGTGATCGCTCAGCGCGGTTTTCTTTTTCTCGTTCATCAAATTCTCACCCTTTCTTTAAGCCAGCATCTGGAAGAACTCGGCAATCGGGCCAAGCGCCAGTGCCGGGAAGAAGCTGAGCGCGCCGATCAGCAAAACAATCATGATCAGCAGGAAAACAAACATCGCGTTGCAGGTGGAAAGCGTACCCGCGCTGACCGCGACCTTTTTCTTTCGAGCCAGGCTGCCTGCAATGGCAAGGGTCGCCACCATCGGCAAAAAGCGTACCAGCAGCATTGCCAGGCCGAGCGCCACGTTGAAGGATGGGGTGTTGCAGTTGAGGCCCGCGAAGGCGGAGCCGTTGTTGCCGCCCGCCGAAGCGAAGGCATAGAGGATCTCCGAAAGGCCGTGCGCGCCGGGATTATTGAGGCTTGCCACCGAGGATGGGAGCAATGTCAGCACACCGCTTCCAATCAGGACCGCGATCGGCGTTGCCAGGCAGACCAGTACCGCCATCTTCATTTCATACGGCTCGATCTTCTTGCCAAGATATTCCGGCGTGCGCCCGACCATCAGGCCGGCGATGAACACCGTCATGATTACGAAGCCGATCATTCCATAAAGTCCGCATCCCACGCCGCCAAAGACCACTTCGCCCAGCATCATCAGGAGCATCGGGATCATGCCGCCAATCGGCGTATAACTGTCATGCATCGAGTTGACCGAACCGTTCGAAGCCGCGGTCGTGAAAGCCGCCCAAGTGACTGAGGTTGGGATGCCGAAACGGGTCTCCTTGCCCTCCATATTGCCGCCGGAATAGCCCTCCGAAGCGGTGATGTCAACCGTACCGCCCTGTGCCATCTGCGGGGTTGCGGCCTGTTCGCTCACCGCGACGACCGCCAGGCCGATGACCAGCATAATGAACATCGCAAGGAAAATCGCATAGCCCTGCCGCTTATCCTTTACACATTTGCCAAAGGTGAAGCAGAATGCCACCGGCAAAACCAACAGAAAGATCATCTCGATCAGATTGGAAAACGGGGTCGGATTTTCAAACGGGTGCGCCGAGTTGGTGCCCTGGAATCCACCGCCGTTGGTGCCCAGCTGCTTGATGGCAATCTGGCTCGCCGCCGGTCCGAGCGGAAGCACCTGTTCAGTCACCTCGGTGCCGTCCTCCAGCGTGATTGGCTCGACGAGGCTTACCGTCTGGTATTCATCAAACGACTGGACAACCCCCTGCGAAACCAGCACAAGGGAAGCCACCAGACAGATCGGGATGAGGATGTACAGGGTGTAGCGGGTAACATCTGCCCAGAAACTTCCAAGCCCGGTTTCTTTTACTTTTGTGAACCCGCGGATCAGCGCGAACATGACCGCGCCGCCGACCGCCGGAGTGACAAAGTTCTGAACAGTCAGGCCCATAAACTGGGAAAAGTAGCTCAGAACCCCCTCCGCCGAATAGGACTGCCAGTTTGTATTGGTCACGAAGCTGACCGCCGTATTGAAGGCGAGGTGCCAGGAGTTGCCCGGCACATGTTCCGGATTGAACGGCAGGATGTTTTGGAACTTGAGGATCAAAAACAAAATCAGAAGTGAAAACCCGCTGAACGCAAGCGCGCTGGCCGCATATTTCTTCCAGGTCATCTGCTCATTCTTGTCGACCCGCAGGATCCGGTAGATCAGGTTTTCGCACGGGGTGAGCACGGGAGATAAAAATACCTTCTCACCGTTCATAATCTTTGCCATGTAGCTGCCCAGCGGAATCGCCGCCAGCACAAGGATCGCGAGATAGAATATGTATTGCAACGTCGCGTTCATCAGCGGTCATCCCCTTTCATAAGAACATAGGCCAAATAGATCAGCACCAGTACCGAAATAACTCCGATCGCTGCTATCACAATTTGCATGTTTATCCCTCCTTTTTACGAACCAAAGTCTATCATGAATGAAATTAGAGTGCCGTTAAAACCGCCCGGTTCAGATTAAGACGGTATTAAAATTCTCCCGGAGCCAAAATGTCTTTGCAAAGCCTTAATGCCCGCTCTCAAACCTTTAACCCATGCGAACATCTTCGGCTTTATACTATAAACAAAGGATGTGATCTTATGGAAGCACTTGTATTAATTGGCGGCCTTTTCTATATCATTGCGGTTGGCTTCTGGGTCACGCGCCGTTTTTCCCGCTCCCTGCAAAAAGGTTTTTACCAGCAGCGCTGGTCCGCCAATGAGCAGACCCCTCAAATGGGAAAAAAGACACATTTTACGTTTTTTCATCATCTCTTCCTAATAGGAAAGGGCGGTATCTAACCGCCCTTTCTTTTTTACATTCCAGGATTTGATTTTTCGAAATTTATTGACACAGCAGAAGATGGGCGCCAACGGCGGATACTGTTCTTTCGGAGGACCCCGCGCGGCAAATCCTGTGCCGCGCCGGTGAAGCGGTCTGTGTTCCGCTCGTCCTCGCCGCCCGGCGGCCGGGCACGACGGACATCGCGGCCCGCATTCAGGAGGAGCTCAGCCCGCTTTGCAAAGACGCCTCAAGAGGATCACGACATATGGCGTCGGCCCAATAACTTTCGGATCTTCCCCGGATTAAAAACAGAATCTTCCATACAAAAACCGGCGCGCACCAAATCTGGTACGCGCCGGTTTTTTGATCGGGCTATCGGGTTTTCCCATCCACATTTCTGAGTTTTGGCCAAACGAGCAACAGCATTGTGCCAAAGCACGCCGTTCCGCCAATGAAGTTGGAGACCGGCTCCGCGAGAAATACCCCGTCGGTGCCGAACCAGAGCGGCAGCAGGAAGGTCAGCGGGGTTACGATGATCACCTTGCGGAAAATCGAGAAAAAGACCGCCTGCTTCGATTTGCCCAGCGCCACAAAGACGTTCTGCCCAGCCATCTGCAGGGACATCATGAAGATGCCGAAGAAATAGATATGCATCGCGGGCACCCCCTGCGCAATCAGCTCCGGATCGCTGTTAAAGATATGAATGAACGGTTCCGGAAAAGCCATCAGACAGATCCACACCGCCGTTGTGTATGCGACGCAGACAATCGCTGTAAACTGGATGCCCTTGCGTACCCGCCCGTATTCCTTTGCGCCGTAATTAAACCCGAGAACCGGCTGCGCGCCGCTTCCAATTCCATTCGCGGGCATGATAATAATCTCACGCAGCGAATTGATAACCGTCATGACACCAACGTAAAGGTCTCCTCCGTACCTCTGCAAGGTCGCGTTGCAGACGATCTGCACCGTCGAGTTGGTGATCGCCATGATGAACCCCGATGTTCCAAGCGCGAGAATACGCCGTACAAGCGCTCCCCGAAGCCGGAGCGTTCTTTTCTGCAAGCGGTAGATTGCATCCGGACTCGTGAGAAACCGCATGACCCAGAAAGCGGAGAGAAACTGCGACACCACCGTGGCGAGCGCCGCGCCGCGCACCCCCATCCCAAAAACAAAGATAAAAACCGGATCAAGCAGAATATTGACGATCGCGCCAAGCAGCACGGTCATCATCCCGATGCGGCCAAAGCCCTGGGAATTGATGAAGCTGTTCATTCCAAGCCCCACCATCACAAACAGGCTCCCGCAAAGGTATATCGTAAGGTAAGCGTCCGCATAAGGAAATGTCACATCGCTCGCGCCAAACAGGTAGAGCAGCGGCCGTTTGAAGCAGAGGCAGATTGCCGTGAGCGATACGCCAAATATCAAAAGCAGCGTGAAGGAATTGCCCATGATGCTTTCGGCTTCCTCATGGTCTCCGCGGCCGCGCGCAATCGAGCAGAGCGGCGCGCCGCCCATGCCCACAAGGTTCGCAAAGGCGGTGATGATCGAGATGACCGGAAAGGTCAGTCCCAGCCCAGTCAGGGCCAGTGTCGACGCCTGCGGGATATGGCCGATATACATCCGGTCCACCACATTATAAAGAACATTGATCAGCTGCGCGATCGTCATCGGCAGCGCAAGGCCCATGATATTGCGCCACATACTGCCTTTTGAAAAATCATTTTTCTCCGTCTGTTCCTCGCCTGCCTTTTATTTGGACGCATAACTGTTTCATGAAAAGTGACGCTTATCATATTCGCTGGGCATATAAGTCAAAATTAATACGCCATTCGCCGTCATCTTTTACGATAACATCCTGCCAATGAAAATTATCCTTTTCTATAACTCTAACTTTAAAGAACTGAATCTGTCAAGATATTGCGTGGAATTTTATGTCGTACCCTCGGTCTTTATAAAATCCGGGAAGCAAAAACTTAATATGCAGCTATTTTATTGATTTAATAGGCAAAATCGTTTTATAAGCCCTCGTAAGTGTTTGTATAATCCCTTGAAACGGCTTAATTTTCATTTCCAACTCAGTGAAACTTTTTGAAGGGCATGCAGTGGACAAACAATATGGAGTATGATATAGTGCAGATGTCAAAAGCAATGTTATTTTAATAGAAGCGGATGGGATGGGGATATGTATGAAAATAATTAAAGTTGAAAATAGAAATCAAGCACTAATAGAACAGCTTGAAAAAGTCTGGAAAACTTCTGTGAAAGAAACGCATTTATTTTTGTCCGATGAAGAAATAAACAATATCCAAAAATACATTCCGCAAGCATTAATAGGGATTCCTCATTTAATTATTGCAGAAAACGAGAACGGCGAGCCAGTTGCATTTATGGGGATAGATGGACAAAAACTTGAAATGCTATTTATTGCCCCCAAAGAACGCGGACGTGGTCTAGGGAAAAAATTACTTGAATACGGCATCAAAGAATACGGGATTAATGAGTTGGGGGTTAATGAACAAAATCCAAAAGCAAAAGGGTTTTATGAACATATGGGCTTTAAAGTTTATAAAAGAACCGAAACAGATGAACAGGGTATGCCATATCCTATTTTGTACATGAGATTATGAGTAAATAACGCAAGTGATAGCAACAGTCAAGGGAGCGAAAGCAAATAATGCTTTCGCTCCCTGTCATTATGGTATTTCTTTGTTGCGCAGTAGAGGCAGTAAAAGCCTTACAGGACACACCTTTCAAAATTCGCTATGGACTGAACATTCTAAAGGTGCAAATAGGCTTGTATTCATGTGGTTTGCGTGAACTTACACCTTTAGTCAATGCTTACTGGTACTATTCTTTCCCTATTCAGCACTGAGCGCCACCTTCAAGGTGCAAAGGCGCGTCGAGAATCTGCTGTTTTCTGGCGAGGATTTCATCCGAAAGCAGTTGGGAGATGAAGTTGTCCGCGCCAAGCCGGTCGATCATGATGCCGAAGCGCTCACCGGTTTTTCCCTGTTCACGGTAGATGAGCAGGGCTTTTTCGATGCAGGACAGGACCTGATCCTTGGAAAAGACGCCTTTGACCGGCGTGCCGGGACGGACCGCCTTGCCCCATTTGCCGCCAACATAAAGCTTGTAACCGGAAGCTTTCTCTTCAATCGTATCAAAGGTGCATTTGTCGATGCACTTACCGCAGTTGTTGCAAAGCGTCTCGTCCAGCACGACCTCACCGTCTTCCATATGGAGCGCATGGATTGGGCAGAGGGAAACCGGCGGGCATTTTTTACAGCTGTTGCACATGTCCGCGTCGAATGCCGGGACCCGTTGACCGACGATGCCGAAATCGTTCAGGTCAGGTTTGATGCAGTTGTTGGGGCAGCCGCCAACACCAATTTTAAATTTATGCGGGAGTTTGACGTCGTACCAGCCCTTGTAGAAAATTTCGTGGATCTCCGCGGCCAGCGCCTGGGTATCGCAGAGCCCATGGACGCAGACGGTGCCTTTGCAGGCCACGACCGGACGCACGCGGGAACCGGTGCCGCCGGTGACCAGCCCGTCTCGGGCGATAAATTCGGTGAACGGCTCGATGTCCTCATATGCGAGGCCGGGCAGCTCGATGGTCATGCGGGAGGTATATGTAACCTTGCCGTTACCGAATTTTTCCGCGGCTTCTGCCAGCGTGATCGCCTGAGCTGAGGTGATTACACCGTTGACCGTGATGATCCGCGCGGAGAAATGGACGCCGTCATTGTTGGCGAGAAACCCTCTGCCTTTGACGGCTTTCTTTTCCGCTTCCGTGGGTTTGTACATTCTATTCGCTCCTTTATTCTTCTTCGATTGGATTGAAGGTGATTCCGCCTTCGAGCACCTTCGTGTTGGCATAACCGTACCGTTTCAGACGGTTCTGGGCAAGGTATGCCTGCTTCCCCTTCTTGCAGACGAGCACCATTGGCGTCTGTGGGTCGATGCCCGCAATCGGACCGTTGATGCTGGTGAACGGGATACTGCGGCAGCCAGGAATCGAGGGAGACTCGGTTACATCCACCCAGAGGGTCCCCGCAGGCATCGTTTTGGCTTCGTTGAGGGTCACACCATCCATAAAGCCGTCAAGCTTATTGATGAGCACGTCGACGGCGGTGACAAATGGATGGATTGCGGTAGAAAACGGCGGTGCGTAGCAGAGGTCGAGATTATCGAGTTCGTCGACCTTCGCGCCGAGCGAAATCGCGGTCGCGCCGACGTCCACCACCTTATCAACTTCGCCTGTGCCGAGCGCCTGTACGCCGAGCAGTTTGCGGCTCGTGCGGTCGGTGATCAACCGGATGATGAAACTGTCTGCGCCGGGATAGTAATGGGCTTTGTCATCGGTCACAACGGTGACCGAACAAACGTCGTAGCCTTGTTCTTTCGCGGCCGCGGTATTGAGGCCGGTTTTGGCAGCGTTTACACCCGGCAGCTTGACAATTGCCGTGCCGAGCACGCCGGGATATGCCTTGCCCTTTCCAGAAAGGATCTTGGCCAGCAGGCGGCCTTCCATGTTGGCGGAGGAGCCCATGGGAGACCAGGCGGACTGACCGGTGATGCGGCTTTTGACCAGAACGCAGTCGCCTGCTGCAAAGATGTCCGGGTCATTGGTCTGCAGGTGGTCATCCACCAGCAATGCGCCGTTCTTTGCCATTTCCAGGCCGGTGTCCATGAGAAAATCGGTATTCGGGCGGATGCCGAGCGACAGGATAACCGCGTCGGCCTTCATGGCACGGTTTTCGGTGCGGACTTTCTGTACTTTGCCATCGCCTTCGATGGCGACCAGCCGGTCGCCGGTAAAAACCGGGATGCCTTCGTCGCCAAGCTTATTTTCAGCCCATTCCGCGAAATCCTGGTCAAAGCCGGGCATGATCTGATCTGCCATATCGATGACGACCGGCCGCACACCCTGCAGTTTGAGGTTTTCGGCAACTTCGAGCCCGATGAAGCCGCCGCCCGCGACAACGGCACGCTTGACGCCCGTGTCGATTGCTTCGCGCAGACGTACTGCATCGTCTGGGGTACGCATGAGAAAGACGCCGGGCAGGTCGACGCCTTCTATCGGGGGACAGACCGAACGCGCGCCCACTGCGATGACCAGTTTATCGTATGGGAAGGCCATGTCCACACCGGTGTAGGTTTCCCGCGCGTGAACAATTTTGGCCTGCCGGTCCACGCCGACCGCTTCGATGCCGCAGCGGACCTCCACGCCGGTCAGGACGGAAAAGCGTTTGGGGGTGTTAACAATCAGCTGGTCGCGCGAAGGAATGACGCCGCCCACATAGTAGGGCAGCCCGCAGCCCGCGTAGGAGATGTCGTCGCTTTTGGTTATGATGGTGACCTTGCAGTTGTCCCCAAGTTCACGTTTGAGCTTGGCGGCGGTCTTGGTGCCGGCGGCGACGCCGCCGATGATCAGGATATTCATACGTTTCATCCTTTCACCTGCCCGGAATATTAACCGGGGCTTTCATAGTTATCATTTTAACACTTGACATAATATATGTAAAATACTAATATTTAAATAAAATCAATAGGTAAATACCTATGAATTAAGGAGGCACACATGACGACACGACATCTGCAGATTTTCGTCAAAGTGGCCGACTGCGGCCGTATGAGCGAAGCCGCGCGCGAAATGTACATCACCCAGCCTTCGGTCAGCCAGGCGATCGCCGAGATCGAACGGGAATACGGTGTGCGGCTGTTCGAGCGGCTGGGAAGGAGCCTCTACCTGACCCGCACCGGCAGCGAACTGCTCGACTACGCGCGGCATTTTCTCTCGCTTTGGGAGGAGATGGACGGTTACCTCAAAAAAGCCGCAGAGCGGATGCACCTGCGCGTTGGCGCAACCGTCACGGTCGGCACCTGTGTGATGAGCCCGATCATCTCCTGGCTGTGCCGGGAATTCCCGGTCGCGCAGCCAGAGGTATTTGTGGCGAACACACATATCATTGAGGAACGGCTCCTGAAAAGCGAACTGGATATCGGGCTGGTGGAGGGCCGGATCACCCAGCCGGATCTGGTCGTCAAACAGGCAATCCAGGACAGAATGGTGCTTGCCTGCGGAAAAAACCATCCGTTTTTTGGCCGTGCTTCGGTGATGCCTTTGGAGCTCGCGCACCAGCCGTTTGTACTGCGCGAGGAAGGGAGCGGTACCCGTGCACAGCTCGAAAATCAGCTGCGCCTGCGGCAAATTCCTTATGAAGTCAAATGGACCTGCTATAACGAGGGCGCGATCAAGAACGCTGTGATGGACGGGCATGGGATTACCGTGCTGTCCGAACGGCTGGTACGGCAGGAGATTTCAGAAGGCAGGCTCTGGGCCTGCGGGATTGAAGGTCTTTCACTCGGCCGCAGTTTCAATTTGGTGTACCACAAGAACAAGTTTTTTTCGGAAGTGCTTTCCTGTTTTGTTTCGGTCTGTGAACGGTTCGGACAGGAGGAACAGAAGCATCCCCACGGACAAACCCCATGAAAAAAAGCCGCCCGCGGGCGGCTTTTTTTACTTCAGCATCTTGGCAACCATAAATTTCGGTTTGACGCCGACCGATGTGGATACCGGCTTGCCGTCCTTTACCAGCACCAGGGTTGGGATGCTCATGACGCCGAACTGTTCGGCCAGTTCCGGCTGTTCGTCGATGTTTATCTTGCCGACCTTGACTTCGCCGGAATGTTCTTCAGCGATCTCATCAATGACGGGGGAAAACATCCGGCACGGGCCGCACCAGGGCGCCCAGAAATCGAGCAGCACTGGCTCGGAAGCGTTAAGTACCTCTTGGTTAAAGTTTTCTTTTGTAATAGAAAAAGCAGACATCTTACATGCTCCTTTCAGGATGTGTTTTGTTTACATCCATAGGATACAGCAAAATGCCCGCCTTTTCCGTGACCAAGTCACACAGCGAAAGGAATTTGTCAGCGGAGACTGTCCGCTGCAAGTTGTCGGAGTTTATCGGGGGAAACGATGGTAACCGTACCGCGTGAGAGCGCCACAATTCCTTCGGACTGAAAATATTTCAGCATCCGGGTGACTACTTCGCGCGCGCTGCCCAGATGCCGGGCAGCCGTTTCATGGGTGATCCGCAGCTGATTCGTGTCCGCGATTTCGCCTTCTTCCAGCAGAAAAGCCGCCAGCCGGGAATCAAGCCGTTTGTAAAGGACCTGGTCCATCAGCCACATCACGTCGGAAAACCGGGAAGCCATCAGTTCGTTCGTGTAGTTGGCCACCGCGGCGGATTGCTGCATCAGCCGCTGGTAAACCGGTGTGGGGATCAGCCAAAAGCGGCTGTTCTGTGCCGCTTCCACCGTGATATCGAACTGGATGCTGCGCAGCATGCAGGAGGCGGAGAACAGGCAGATATCCCGTTCAAACAGCCGGTAGAGGGTGATTTCACGCCCTTCCTCCGACAGGATGCTGGCGCGGAGCTGTCCGGACTGCACAACAAGCAGACCCACGCAGTCCTCCGATCCATTGTGGATCACGGTTCCCTTTAATACCGATCGTTCGACCGCGTTCTTACGCAGCAATTCCCGCTGATCTTCTGAAAGCTGATCCCAAAACGGGAGGAATGCTCCCAGTGGCATTACAACGCCTCCGTTCCTATTGCCTGCAAATCAATGATTTCCCGGGCAGCCGTCATGGCCGTGGCATTCGCCGCCATGATGTTCGTGACCGTGATGGTCACACAGCGTATCGGGGTCATACTGGAGCCGTCCCGCCAAAAGCGCGGCGGCCTGCTCATCCGCGTTTCCGGCGGCGCCGGGGAAGATGGCGATCCCGGCCTGTGCCAGGGCGGTGCGCGCGCCGCCGCCGATGCCGCCGCAAATGAGCGTGTCGACGTCATGTGCCTTTAGAAAACCCGCCAGGGCCCCATGACCGCTCCCGTTGGTATCCACCACGCGGGCGGAGAGGATTTTCCCGTCCTCTGTGTCATAAATCTTGAACTGTTCGGTATGGCCGAAATGTTGGAACACCTGGCCGTTTTCATAAGTGACTGCAATTTTCATTGGGACAACCTCCATCACATGTTTGATTTCCTTCGCATCGGCTGGCGCACCGCCGTCCGCCGCAGTTTCTGCCGCAGCATTCGCGGGCGCGCGGGCAGAGGATATAATCCCCGCCGGTGATCGTCAGGATTTTGCCGTTGACAAGGGCGTCGGCAAGCTTTTGCCGGGCGGCGTTATAAACTGCCTGCACAGTGGTGCGCGCAACGGCCATCCGAGCGGCACATTCCTCCTGTGTGCAGCCGAGCAGATCGATGAGCCGGATGGTTTCGTATTCGTCCAGCGTCATTTTGATCCGGCTTTCCGGCTCGGCGGCCGTATCCAGCGGCCCAAACCGTCCGCACTGCGGCAATGCGCAGATCCGGCGGCATTTTTTTGGCCTCGGCATGCGTTCCCTCCTTGTCTGAGCTTGTTGTATTCTATTATACTCTATTATTGACATATGTCAATAATAGATGGATTAGAACTGAAAATCCCAAAGGAGGCACCCGAATTTGCATTTACAGACACGGAAGTCTATTTTTTATACATCGGCCTTTGGACGGCACGTTTTAAATTAACCGGCCCATGCGGCGAGACTTATGCCGCATGGGCCGGTTTCATTTTTTCTATCTTTCAGTCGTCCATCTCCAGCAGTTTTGCCGCTGAAAGAGAATCGATCGCAAGCACATCGACATAACGCGCCCGCAGGCAGGCATGCAGCACAGGGACCTTGCCCGGATCCGCTACACAGGTCATCACCTGTTCCTTGCCACGCAGATCGGAGAGCCGGATACCAAACGTCCGGTCGTCAAGCGCCTGGTCACAGAGTTCCCCTTCCTCATTGACAAACCGGCAGCAGATGCTTCCCACCGCATTTTTCTCCCGCAGCTGTGCAATCTCCCGATCACCGATATAATCCGCCCTGTAAAGACAGCAGGTTTCATTCGCCTGCGCAAGCGAAACGATCAGCTTGTTGCAGGAGCAGGCCAAATCGAGCATCTTTTTTACCTTTGCGTCGTGCAGCAGCATGTCGAGAATAATCGAATTATCAAGCATGGCTGGACATGGGAGGGTATAGGCGTCGGCCGTATGCAGCTTTTGAGAAAGCAGGCTTACGATTTCTCCCGCGTGGCTTCGGGTACTTGTATTGTCCACGCTTCCGGTCACCTGCACCACCGAAGCATTGCCAAGCGCCAGCTCGGGAAAATATTTGGCCATGGTATAAAGGGTATATCCCCAGGAAACGCCAATCCGGTCACCCGGCGCGAGAAATCCGGAAAAGAATGCCGCCGCTTCCTGCGCGGTGATCTGGACGGCAAGCGCCGCGTCCTGCTCTGGCACCGAAATCACCTTGGCCGCCTTCAGCGGAAAACGGGACATCAGACGGTCTTCCAGCAGGCTGCTCCCACCAGCTTCGTCATCGATAAAAATCTTGACGATCCCCTTTTCCCGCGCCTGCGCGAGTACACGCGAAACCTTCGCGCGCGAGATGCCAAAACGTTCCGCAATGTCCGACTGGGTACAATCGTGGTTATAATAGAGCCCCGCCGCCCGTTTGATCAAGTCGATATCGTTCATACGATCCCTCATTCCGCTCCTCATCTGAGCAAAATTTCACATTTGAAATATTTTTATCTTTTAAAAGTATTATAATACAGCTTGTCCGCTCATGCAAGCTTTTTACAGATCAAATACACACAAAGACAATTTGATCAATTTTGCACAAATTTTCTATATAATTTTGTTTTTTACGAAAACCGCTTGACTTTTCTCTGAATTTACATTACGATAGAAATAGATTTTGAAATTATTCTCTAAATCGATTAATTGATCATTTTTAGGAGGACATCTGCTATGAACTTTAAAAAAGCCGACATCGCCAAAATGTGCGACCACACCCTGCTCAAAGCTTTTGCAGAGGACGGCCAGATTGAAAAACTTTGCAACGAGGCGAAGGAATACCACTTTGCCTCGGTCTGCGTCAATCCCTGTTATGTGGCGAAAGCCGCCGAGCTGCTCAAAGGCACCGGTGTGAACATCTGTACGGTGATCGGATTCCCTCTGGGAGCAAATACCCCGGAAACCAAAGCGTTTGAAACAAAGGACGCCATCGCCAAGGGCGCGACCGAGGTCGACATGGTTATCAACGTGGGCGCGCTCAAATCCGGCCGCACCGACGACGTGTATAACGACATCAAGGCGGTGGTGGATGCGGCAAACGGCACGCTGACCAAAGTGATCATCGAAACCTGCTACCTCACCGACGAGGAAAAGGTTGCCGTTTGCAAGCTGGCCCAGAAAGCGGGCGCAGACTTTGTGAAAACCTCAACCGGCTTCGGCACTGGCGGCGCGAACGCGCACGACGTGAAGCTGATGAAGGACACGGTGGGCGATACGATGAAGGTCAAAGCCTCCGGCGGTATGCGCACCTACGAGGATGTTGTTCCGGTACTCGAGGCCGGTGCGGACCGTCTCGGCGTGAGCGCGAGCATCGCCATCTGCGAGGGCGCGCCCGAATAAACCGTTCCCCCGCGACGCGGAAAAAAGTCCGCGCCGTATCAATATTGCGATCTCTCTTCATTCTTCAGCCAAACCCACAAAGAAAAGGGCCTGCGGAAATTCCGCAGGCCCTTTTCTTTGTCCGGCTCCGCCTTCACGTCGCAGGCGCGACGGTCAGTTCCCCTTCCAGGCTGCGCGCAAACAGATCCGAAATCTCCATCGGGCTTTTCCCCTGCCCAAGTGCCCACATCAGCTTGGTGACCGCCGCCTCGGTCGTCATATCGCCGCCTGGGATGACCCCTTTTTCCAGCGCGCGGCGGCCGACCTCGTAGGTACTCATGTCGCTGCGTTCATAAAGGCACTGGCTGCACACCACAACCGCCACGCCTCCCTGTACCAGCCCTTCAAGCGCTGAAACCAGGTCGCGCCGGATAAAATGCAGCCCGCCGGAACCGAACGCCTCGATAACCACGCCGCGGCATCCGAGCTTCGCCAGCGCCGCGAAAAGCGCCGGGTCCACGCCGGGGATCAGTTTTACAAGCGCAACGCGGTTGTCCAGCCGGTCGCGCAGGACACATCCAACCGAACGGCGGGATGGAAGAAGCTCTCTGCGGACGAGCAGACCGTCCGCGCTGACCTGTGCGACCGGCGGCAGATTGACACTCTCAAACGCGTCAAAATCGGAGGTGCGAACCTTAACCGCCCGGCAGCCGAGCAGCACCTTGCGAAAAAACGCGACAAAAATCCCCGGTTCACCCGAAGCCGCCATCGCAAAAGCTGTGCGCAGGTTTTCCGGCGCGTCGCTCAGCGGATGCCCGATCGGAAGCTGGCTGCCGGTAAAGACGACCGGCAGATCGATCCCCGGCAGCATAAAAGTGAGCACCGAGGCGGTATAAGCCATCGTGTCGGTGCCGTGGGTGATCACCACTCCATCGTATCCCTCCCGCATCGTGTAGACGCTGCGGGCGATCAGCTGCCATTCCTCTGGCTGGATATTCGAGGAATCCAGCGTCAAGATATCGCGCACCGTCACCTCATAGGGCAGCGGGCCCAGATGTTCCAGCAGCTGCGCGCCGGTTTCTTCCGGACGCAATCCCCGCTCGGACGCGCCGGATGCAATCGTGCCGCCGGTTGCCAAAAGCAAAATCCGTTTTTTCTCGCCGGACAAAGGCTTCATCTCCTCAAAGGTTTTGTTCGGATGTACAGAGCAGGGGCCGGACCAGCCGGTCCGGCCCTCAAAACAGTTTTATTTTATTCCCACCGGGCAAGCCAGTCAAGCGCGGTCTGAGCCATCAGCGCGGACCCGAGATACAGCTCGCTGTCGTCGATCGCGAAGCGCGGGTTGTGGTTGGCATAAGTTTCGCCTTCCCGGGGCGGTGTGGAAAACACCCAGTAGCAGCCCGGGCAGTGCTGCAGAAAGACCGACATATCCTCACTGCCCATAAGCGGTTTTTCCAGCCGGTCCACGCGCTCCTCCCCAAGCAGCCGCCGTGCGGACTGCTCCGCGAAAGCGGTCAGCTCCGGATCGTTCATCGTGACCGGATAGCCGCGTTCGTACACGATCTCACAGGAAGCACGCATCGTTCTGGCGATACCTTCGCACATCTCCCGGATCCGCTTCTCAAGTTGAATGCGGATCCCTTCGTTCAGGCAGCGAACCGCTCCCTCGAGCACAACCTCGTCCGGGATGATGTTGTAGACCTCGCCGCCGTGGATCGATCCGATGGTCAGCACCGCCTGATCGGTACCATTGATTTCACGGCTGACGAGCGTTTGCAGCGCCGTGATAAGATAAGCGCTCACCGCGACCGGGTCAACCCCCTGCGCGGGCGCGGAACCGTGGCAGCCACGGCCGCGCACCATAATTGTGAAGCTGTCGCGCGAAGCCATGAACGCGCCCGGATAGAATCCAAAATGACCGCCAGGCAGCTCGGTCGCCATCACGCCCGCATGCTGGCCGAACACCGCGTCCACACGCGGGTTCTCAAGCGCCCCTTCGTCTATCATGCGCTGCGCGCCGCCGGAACATTCTTCACCGGGCTGAAAAATCAGCTTCACACTACCAGAAAAACATGCCCGGTTGCGCATGAGCAGTTCTGCGGCGCCCAACAGCATCGCCGCATGCGCATCATGCGCGCAGGCGTGCATCCGCCCGTTTTGTGAGGCGAACGGAATTTCCGCCTTCTCCGCGATGGGCAGCGCGTCCATATCGGCGCGCAGGGCCACGGTTCGGCCCGGCCCCGATCTTCCTTCGATCAGCGCGACGATGCCGAAATGCGCCTCGGATATCCGGTACGGGATGCCCAGCTCTTCCAGCCGCGCACATACATATGCCGCTGTCTGCGGCAGATCGAGATCCAATTCCGGTATCCGGTGCAGGTCCCTGCGCCAGCCGGTGATTTGATCCGCCAGGCATTTTGCCTGGCAAAGCATTGATTCCATTGTTTTCCTCCAGCTCACATCGCCAGAAGCGCGCGGATATTTTCTGAAAAGATCTTATCCTTCTGCATCTGCGGGATCTGTGCCGCTTCGACACGCGCAATTTCAAGCGAGATATCCATATAGGGCGCGCAGGAACCGAACACTACGTTTTCTTCGCCGGCTGACGCGATCAGCAGCTCAATGAAGTCCCGGCGATAGACGCCGGACAGGTCAAATTTGAGGTTTTTCGCGGACTTGGCGGCATAGACCGCATCGTCGAAGCTCAGCCCGCTGATGTCAAGCTGCCCGCCATGGGTGGCGATAAAGGTGACCTGCGGAAATTTCATCGCAAGCTCCCACAGCTGCAACGGCTCAGATACGCAGGGATACCCGGTAGAAACGTAAACCGGCAGGCCATGCCGTCCACAGGCCTCCACCGCAGGGTATACCTTCGGATCGCTGATGATAAAGTTGTCCTCCCACGGATGCAGGTGCAGGCCCCTGAGCCCATAGGAGACAAGCGCGTCCACCTGCTGTGGTGCAGACTTTTCAAGCGGATTTACCCGGCCGAAGCCGATGAGCTCCGGATGGGCTTTCTGCACTTCGGAAATGTACCGGTTCGCCCTGTCGTAGTTGTAGTCACAGGGTTTGAACGGGCGCACGACCGCCCGTTCCACGCCGTTTTGTTTCATCTGCGCGAGCAGCTCCTCCGGCGAAACCGAATTGCCATAGAGCGAATCGCCCACAAATGCACATGCGTCAAATTTCATACGGCATGCCCCCTTATCGTCTTCAGCCCGAGAAGCCGGACGGCATTTTTATAGAGGATCTTGGCTTCGGTCTCCGGGTCGAAGTGCAAATCCAGCACCTTTCGCAGGTCGGAAACCGGATCGCCCGCTGGGTTGTCGGTCGCGAAGAGCACCCGGTCGGCGCCAAGCTCCTCTACCGCCCTGCGTACAATCGCGGGATACGGGGTCGAGGAGGTGTCGAGGCAGACATTCGGGCAGGCTTTCGCCATACGGATCGACTCCTCTCCGTGGAAGAACCCGCCCATGTGGCAGATGATCTGCGTCTCCGGACAGAGCCCGGCGCCCAGCCCGATCTGCCAGGGCTGGGCCGCCACCTTGTCGCCGCAGTGGATAAATACCGGCAGGCCAAGTTCGGCTGCCTTTTTCATCACTGCCACGCAGAAGGGATTGTATGGTTTTAACAGATTGGAGATCGGGTGCAGCTTGAACCCTGTAATCTCAGGGTATTTCGCCGCCTCTTCCATTGCGGAAAGCGCCGCGTCCCCGCCGCTGGGATTGACCCGCAAAAAACCGGTCAGGCGTTCGGGGAAACGCCCCACAAAATCCAGCAGGTTTGAAAGCGCCTTCGGATATCCTGGCGCTTCGCCGTAAGTGGTAATACAGGTCAGATCGATCCCGGCGCGGTCCATAAGGTCAACCACGCGTTCTGGCGGATCGATCCATCCGAACGTTTCATATTCGTCCGCATGCCCGTGGAAATCAATGATCATGCCGCCTCAGCTCCCTTCCCTCATTGCGTCGGAATGTTTCTTCCGCTGCTTGGCGGAAAAGACAAAGCATAGGATGAAGATACCCACCGCCACCAGCATAAAAATGATGCTGGCGCTTGTAAACATCCGGGAAGTGAAGGCGGCTTCCGCCGTCTGTCCGCTCGCCACGTCCTTCACGACGATCTTATAATCGCCCATCAGATCGATTGTATAGGTTTCAAAGCATTCGTTCGCGCTGTTCCAGCGCTCCTGGCGCGGGCTTACGTCAACCGTGGCGCCGTTGGGCTTGGTGATTTGAATGCTGACATCCTGGGGATCTATCTGCTGCTCTGAGGAAACCGCGATGACTACCAGCTCGCCGGTGGAATACGCGTCCTTGACCTGCACATCCAGCGCTGCCGCGCTACAGCAAAGCAGGGAGGAAATCAGGAAGATGACCGCGAGCTGAAAGATCCTTTTTTTCACTGCAAACACCCTTTCTTTCACGCCAGTCATTCGGCGGCCTGCGGTTCTTCAGCCTCTTCGCGGATAACCGCGGGCGATTCCATCACATAGCCGGCAGCCATTTCCGCCTGCGGGAACTTCGGCAGTACCCAGAAACGGTAAAGAACATAATAAATGACCGCACTGCTGACGATACCTACGATCGTGCTGAAATCGAGCCGGATGATCGAAAGCAGAAATCCCGCTACCAGCGCGAAGATGCCCGCCTGGTTGACGCCTTTTCCATAGGAATATTGCCCACCGGGCTCATAGAGCGCGCGCATGTTATATTTCTGCTTGCGCAGGAAGATGAAGTCGGTGATCATAATACCGGAAAGCGGCCCGAGCAGCGCGCCATAGACATTCATAAAGGAATAGAATCCATTCGAGGTGGTCAAAAACCACGGCAGAACAAACAGCGACAGGCAGCCAGTAAACACCGAGGTGAACCACCAGGGGAATTTGAAAATGTGCTCCCAGATCATATTTGCGGGCATGATGTTCGCAAACATGTTGGTGGAGAACTGGCCCAGGATGATAAACGCCATCGCAATGATGACAATGAAGAAGTTCGGGACGTATTTTACGAACAGGTCGACCGGGCTCCAGATACCGGACATCGCGTAGACCACCATGCCAAGACCGCTCAGGACCAGGACGGTCGGGATGAGGCCGCAGGCATAGGAGGCGACATACTTCGGCACCGAGGAGTTGTCAACGTGGCGGATGTAGTCGGAGGAATTCACCACGACGGTAATCCCCATGCTGACGTTTGCAGTGACCACCCCCCAAAAGGGCAGCCCCCATGACCCGCCGCTGGATGCGACCGAGGAGATGTTCTCGACGCCGAACAGGTAGAATACGTACACGCCCATGATGAGGATCACCACGAACAGGGCGATAGCCGCATAGGCGGTGAAGTTGAGGATACTCTTGACGCCGAGCATCGAAAGGACAACCTGCGCGAAATGGAACACGAAAAACCAGACCCAGATGTTGTCGTATCCAAACAGGATCACAGAGAACATATTGAGGCCCAGCGCGCCCAAAAAGGAATTGTATCCTGTCCACAGGATCGCGGGAATCGCACGGATTGCGGAGACATAGCTTGCGGCTTTGTCCCCGAAACAGGGACGCATCTGCACGATCATCGGGATGCCGAAATGAAATCCCGGCAGTCCGTTCGCGGAGAGCAAAACCACATTAATCAGCATCGCGATTGTGAGTGCAATCATCGCCTGCACCATGTTCAGCCCGGCCGCAATCGCGCCGGAACCGGTCATAAACGCGAAGATTGCAATCAGGTCCGAGGCCCAGGAAAAGGTGAACTTGGGGTAGGACATCGTCTTTTCGGCATCCAGGACGGGGGCCAAGGATGCTTCTACCTTTGCCATACGATCAACTCCTTTACACGGTATCAGATTTTTTGCTTTCACCCGGTTCATACGGGCAAATGCCGCCATCCGGCTGCTCCGCCTGTCGTTCCCTCCTTCCATTTTTGCAGGAATTCACGCCGCTTTATTCATATTATTTATTTAGCCGGCGTTTAATAAGTTGTTAATCATATAATAACACTTGCGTAATAAACAGTGTTAAGCTAAAATAGTTATAGGGGTATAGCTATTTTATACATTCGGAGGAAATCCGCATGAAACTTGAGCATCTGCGTTACGTCATCACAACTGTGGAACAGGGTTCCATCTCCAAGGCTGCGCAGTCCCTGTTCCTCACCCAGCCACATCTGAGCAAAATTATCCGGGAAGTTGAAAATGAAATCCGCTACCCGATCTTCCTGCGCCAGAGCGACGGCATCGCCCTCACCCAGAAAGGCGCGCAGTTTCTTCTGCATGCGCGGCGGATGCTCAATGAAGCTGACAGCATGTTCGCGCTTAGCCATGAGCCGGAACAGACCCATCATTTCAGCATCTCCACGGTACGCACCTCTCTGGTGCTCGATTGTTTCCTGCAGCTTTTGCAGGAGCATCAGGACGACCCATACCTCCAGTTTTCCATCTGCGAAAATGGGAACAACACCGCCATCGACGATGTTTACACCCAGAATGCTGAGCTCGGCATCGTTTACCTGCTTGCCGCCGAACGAAAAAACATGTTCGACCGGCTTTCCCGCCGCGGGATCTCTTACCACCGTATCTGTCCGCTGCCGCATCAGATCATTATCTCCTGCGAACACCCGCTTCTGGAACTCGGCCGGCCGGTCACCCGGGAGGATCTCTATCCCTACGGGATGCTCCGCTACGGCCGCGGCATGGTATTTGGCAGCGAAAATGCCGATTCCATCTGGTACAATTCCTTCCTCGATCTCAACCGCATCGGCCGGACTGTCTATGTCTATGACCGCGCCACCATGCACAACCTTCTGACCGCTACCGACTTTTTCACGCTTGGCACGAGCCCGGCCATCTATCAGGAAAGTCTGCACAAAATCGTTTCGATCCCCTTTACCGAGTCCTCCGTCAACCAGGAAGCCATTGTTGAAATGGGTTACATCCATCTTGACGGCACGCCCTATACAGAAGTCTGCTCCCGCTTTATCGAGCTGCTGAATGAGGCTTACGCCCCAGGCGGTTCCCGGGAGCCCATCCATAACGGTTAACAAATCCCCCGGGCAGGAATCTCTGCCCGGGGGATTTGTTACGTTTTTACAATATGTGGTTTTGTTCTCTATATACCGCTAACATCTGATCTACAATTTTTGTTACATGAGCGGCAGTATACAATGTGCTGGGGCATTTCGACTTACCCAACAGATCGTCCACCACCAATTGAATCATCGGCTGCTGCACATGGTCATATTTTTGTACTTGAACGATTTTAGTTTCCCCACCTACAGTCACAGCAAAGGGTTCATTGTCAAAAACAGAAAATGAAATCATCCCTTTGTCCCCAACGATTTCGGTCCGTTCCTCATTTCGAAATCCAGAAAAGCACCAAGTCGCGCTCCCCTGCGGACCCGAATCAAATTGAAAACAGGCGGAAACAATGTCCTCCACATCGTACAGTCCCGCCTGATTCGATGCTATCGTGAATACATTTTGAAAATTGCCTATTAAATATTCCAAAATGTCCACGCAATGAACTGACATATCCAAGAATTTCCCACCGCCGGCTTCTTTTCTTAACCGCCAAGGCAGGGTATCCCTACAATATTCCTCCACTTCTGGAACCCATTGGCAGAATACATTGACAAAACGGACGTTTCCGATGATCCCATCCTCCAAAATTGCTTTGATTTTCTGAAATTTATCCATTGCCCTGCGGTAAAAAGCTGTGTATCCCTTTACCTCAGCCTTTTCGAATTCTCGTATAATTTCCAAGCACTCGGAATAAGTATTGGCCAACGGTTTCTCAATATAGGCCGCTTTTCCGGCTTTTGCACACTGAACTGCATATTCCTTATGAAATCGCGGTGGAGTCGCTACATATACCGCATCAATATTGGGATCTGCCAGCAATTCATCCGCCGTACGATAAACGACTTTTACCGGATGCTTTTCTGCATACGCTAAAGATTCGGCATAGTCCGCACTGGTAACGGCATATAAACTGGAGCCCCGCGCTTTATAGAAAGCGGGGCCGCTCTTTTTTTGCGCAACCGCTCCGCATCCAATCATTCCCCATCTGATTTGATCCTTCATACTTCCTCCCGCTAAAAATGACTTCTCTAAGGCGTACTTTTACGAAAAACAATATCGGCGCTGATAATCGTCTTCTTGGGTACCTTGCGCCCCTCAAGCGCATCGCGCAATATTCTGGCCGCAGTGGCGCCTACCGCTTCCTGATTATTGTTGACAGAGGTCAACATGGGCAAAGAAAGCTCAGCATATTTAGAATTATTACACCCAATTACCGCTATATCATCCGGAATCTTCTTTCCGATCCTGGACAGCTCATTCATGATCGTCACTGCTGTTATATCCTCTCCGCAGATAATTGCATTGGTATCCGGCATAAGTTCCAGTATTTTGTGACAAGCCCTCTTGCATTCTTCAATATTATGATCTGTCTTTACGATTAGTTTCCGATCGGATAAGGACAGACTCTCGATTGCTTTGAGATAGCCTTTCTTTTTTTCCAAAATACTGTTTGTGGTGTCGTCCATGACAAATGCAATTTTATCCCGCTTCTTTTCATATAGCAGCGTTACGCATTTTTCTACCGCCGAACATTCGTCCGTTATAATACTGTACACGTTGTCCAATTCTATATAGCCGTTTGTGATTACAATAGAAATGTTCGGCATGTACTGTTGGATTAATTTTTCCACTGTGTGGCTCTGGAAAACAGACCCAACCAAAATGATTCCATCCACTTTTCGCTCGGCCATCATATTAAAATAATGCTCCTGCCGCTTTGGATCCTTTCCTGTGCTGCACAAAATACATCCATATCCCCAACGAGTAAGCTCCTGCTCAATGGTATAGGCGGTATTCGCGTGATGTTCGCTGCGAATATCCGGCGTAATAATCCCAACCATCTTTAAGGTGGTGCTGTTGACAAGCCCTCTGGCAATTACACTTGGAACATAATTGCTTCTATCAAGCACCTGTTGAACCTTTTCTCTCGTCTTAGGCTTAATTCCAGGGTGATTGTTAATCACCCTGGACACCGTAGAAATAGAAACATTCGCTTCACGCGCAATATCGTAAATTGTCATCTAGATCACTCTTTTGTTAATATTTGTGTCGTATTTAACCGGCATTAAAAAGGGCGAGGCGAAACGGTTCCCTTAACGGGAAAATCACAGCGCTTCAAAATCCTTTCGGGATTTTGCGAGATCGACGTATACTCGCTTTCAACACATTTTATTATAAAAAAAATCTTCCATATTGGCAACATGATTCAATATTTATCAAGTCTTTTCCTCTTGGTATTTTGAAATGCCCATCATTTCCACCATTAGATCTGCTATAAATTATAACACCAATTAAAAACATATAAAATATTTAGTGAAATATGGTTAGGTCAGACACCGCATTGCGCACCGCAGTTTGAACGCAGCGCGCAACGCGGCGTCTAAATCTTTCAATACCAGATTTCTTGCCCTTTGATCAGCCCTCGCTGCCAGCTCGCCAATTGCCAATCAGCTCAGTTGTCCGCAGCGCCCGATCATATACCCGCAGTTTCTTGATCTTCTTTCCGATCACTGCCGTTTCACCGCCACGCGCACTTTCCAAATAAGGACTGAAGCGCCCCCATCCAAACTGACGCGCATCTCCGCCGTCATTAAACCTTCCATCGCTTACAAATGAAATGACATTGGGGCCGCCATCAACAACGACGCCAATATGGTGCGGCCCTGCTTGCGCAAGGATATGATCGTCACTGGACCACGTATTTTCAGTCATATCGTCCCGCAGTACGATCGTTACCCCTCCCCGCTCATTTGTGAAAATACAAGTACCCCTGCCATCCGTCGTCCGGTTGTCAAACAACATCTCACCACTACCAGTATTCTCCACCCAAAAATCAATGGTAAATCCCTGACGCGTTCTTTGGCTGCGATAATCTGAATACTTTTCATTCAACCGTGCAAAATCCGGAAGAATTGGGGCTTTCAGAACCTCATCACCTGAAGATTCTAAAATTAAGCCACGCTTCGTGACCTCGCAAACATTAAATTGATTCCACATATCCTCAAGGAACGTTTTATCGATATGATGAATACGAGCAATATCCTTGTTCGTTTCCGTCAAGTAGTACTCCCCATCGTCTTCCAAAAGGTCAGGATAAGAAATCCGTACAATTGGATCGTCCGTATATAAAACAATTTCCGGCTGAGACCACTCCAACTCAATTTTACCCTCATGCTCAACTTCGCGACCGGCAAGAAGCCAGACCGGATTGCGGTCCTCAAAGGAATAATGACTGTTTTTTCCAATCCTATCCAAAAATCCCGCCCCACCGTGGTTATGGAACCAATATAGATATCTTCCGTCCGAAGTCTTCCATGCAAAATTTGCCGCACGCGGACATTTCACACGTTTGCCATCTGCATAAGACATCCAAACAGGCTCGGTCCAAGTATAACCGCCGTCATCGCTATACGATATCGCGGGCCAGCCGTCAATGGTTCTATAGACACAATGAATTCGGCCATTGGAAGTGGAAAGGAAACTATGCTCTTCCGCGATAGGCGCGGCCCCATCGGGTGCCCGAAGACCTATATCGCCATCCGGCAGCGTCTCCCACACAATTTTATCGGCATCGCGCTCTGTCATGATGTTGGACGATTTGAACAAAACGCCCTCGCTGCGTGAAAAGAGCCCTTCCCCAAAGCTGCCGACCTTCGTGAATGGAACAAACGCGGTGTCTCCCATGACCAGCGGAATCGCGGAATTCATGCCAAAGAGGATCTTTCCCCCCGTCGGATTTTCCCTGTCAATCGCAAACTGGCGCATCGGTATCGCATAACGTTTGACCGACCAGGTCCTACCGTTATCGTCGCTGTAACGGTAGCAAAATTCCCCCAATGAATCGACACGGCGGCACATTCCGGAATCATATGGCGGATTGTCGCCGGGAATCTCCCTGACATCTATATTATTATAAATATAAAAAGCATAAATTCTTCCGAACGCAGTTTTCAGCAGAACCGCTTTTGATCCTTCCGGACCGTCCGCAGGCTCTATATCAATGGGTTCTTCCCAAGTTTTTCCCTGATCTGTCGAACGGCGAATGGTGGTCCGTTGGCTGTTATCGGCTTCCTGTCCATCGCCGATACTTAAGGAGCATACCCATGAACCGTCATTCGCTTTAATAATAAAAGGTTCATCAACATAATGGTTTCCGGCATGAATTACCTTGCCATTTTCCAGCATCCTCCAGTCAGCCAGAACCGGAGTTGGTTCGGTCTCAAAAGAAGCTAAGAAACCATCCATGAATACCTTGTGCGGCCTGTTTCCATCTCTAATTTGGGGCACTTCATTAACATTTTTATACTGGGCCATTTCCATTCCTCCTTGAATAATACATATAATAAGTTATTTCTGTTTTATGCAGCACCATAAACCAGATTCGGCAGCCACAACACCATATCCGGGAAGAAAATCATAAGTGCTATGACCACAAATATCATGCCAAAAAACGGCATTGATTCCTTTACATATTCTTCCACCGGACATTTCAGGATATCGCACACCGAAAACATCGCCGTTCCTACCGGAGGAGTCATTGCGCCAATGATGACCGTCAGTTCGAAAATCAATCCAAAATGGACCGGGTCAACCCCCATATTCATGACAATCGGCAGCATGATCGGGGTAAAAAGCATCGTGTTCACCGTGCTTTCCATGAACATGCCCATGATGAACAGGAACAGTGTCAGAACAATCATCATCAGGTATTTGCTTTCTGTCAATTTCGTTAACGCCGTCGCAAGGATCTGCGGAAGTCCGCTGTAGGTAGACGCATAGCCAAATATAGCCGCAACAGCCGTGATAAATAAAACCACGGAACAATCTTTCATGGCATCCTTCATAACCTTAACCAGGGACTCCCGGGTAAGTTCTTTATAAATGAACTTGCCAACAAACAGAGCATAAACAACCGCAAACGCACCAGCTTCCGATGCGGTAAACACACCAAAACGAATTCCAACGATCAGCAGAACCGGAAACAACATCGCCCAAATGCATTCCCACAGGCTTGCGCCGATTTCTTTAAGCGGAGGCATTTTCTCGCTTTCTCTCGCATAATTCCGTTTTCTGGCAATCAAATACGACGGAATCAAAAGGGCAATTGTCATCAAAATGCCCGGCACGATCCCACCGACAAACAGGCGGCCGATGGAAACGTTGCCTATTGCCCCGAAAATGATCAGCCCAACGCTGGGAGGAATCGTAGCCGTGATCGTGGAACTAAGCGCAACCACTGCGGCGGAATAGCCTTTGGAATATCCTCTCTTCAGCATGGATGGGCCTAAAATTCGCGCTTCCATCGTAGCGTCCGCCACCGCAGAGCCGGATATACCACCCATGACAGCGCTGAGCAGACAGCTCACACAGGCCAGACCGCCAAACAGATGGCCAATACACTTCATTGAAAATTTGACAAGTCTGTCTGTGATGCCGGACGCATTCATCAAACTCCCGCATAGAATAAAAAATGGTATCGCCAGCATGGTAAACCCCTGTGTAGTCGATACCATGCGCTGAACAGCAATGGAAATTGTAAGATCCGGGACCATAATGTAATAGCTTAAGGAGGCGATACCAATGGCATAAACCAATGGCATTTTGATAATCAACAAAGCTAAAAACAGGATGACTACAACCCACATCATTTACCCTGCGCCTCCCTTTCTTGTTCCGTATCCACATCTGTATCAAGGATCTCTTGCTGACCTCGAATTTTTCGGATAATTCGGAAGATAGTGGTCAACAGCATCGCATAGCCGAAAATAGCAACGCTGATGGTAATCCAAGAATAACTGATCGGCAGCACGTTCAATCGACGCTCATAATTTTGGATTGCCAAAACAACGGCATAAGTGCTGATATATCCTAAAAATACAGCGGTCAAGATCAGACTGATATAGTCACAGACTATCTGGATCTTTTTAGGAAATCGATTATAAAAAATGTCCACCGATACATGTCCATTTCTGCGCCAAGTGGCCGATGCCGCAGCAAAAGTAAACCAGGTAAAAAGCAGCTGAGCAACCTCAACCGACCATGGATTTGGCCGCCCAACGGCACGTGCAACCGCTGACAAAAAGACCAGAATTACCATGATACTTAATAAAACCATGCTGAATCGATCTTCAAACGTTTTCCATAAATCTATCAATTTACGCAAATGAACTCCTCCTATATCCAATCTAAATTGAGGGCATCAGGAAAAGTGTTCGGAAAGTCCGGAACTCCCAGTCAAATGAGGATCTCTAGCAAAGGCGGCAGGAGGAGTCTGTTCTCAACAGAGGCTTTGCTTTCTTGTTCAGCTAACGAATAAAGAAATCTTACTTTCCCATCTGGCCTTGGTAGCGGCCTTGCCATCCACCTGTCTCACGAATACACAAAAATAGATCCCATCGCAATCATCGCTATATCGCCCGACTGCCAAAAATCCAGATTTATAACAGCATCTCATGCAGGATTCATTGTTGGACAATCTGAACGATAACGACATAAACAAAACGGCGAGATTCCCGCTGCGGATACTACAGCGGGAATCTCACCGCCCGCAAAGGCTACGCCGGGCTAACCCCCGCTTTGCCTTTCATATCCACGGTCTATTTCGGTATTCAGCCGTTTTTCAAGAATTCATCAATCTCTTTCTTCACTTCAGTAAATTCCGGGAAGTCTTTATACATCTTATCAATTGCAGATTTGAATTCGGCAGTATCCACATCGGTTATTTTCATACCAGCAGCTTCCATTTCTTTTTCCATATTGGCGGTTTCGTTCCTAGCAATTTCCGAAGCATAATCTCCAGCTTCCTGAGAAGCTTCCAGCATAACCTTTTGATACTCCTGAGGCAATGCATTGAACCACTGATCGCCCACAATCAGTGCCGTAAAAAGCTGGATATGTCCGGTACGGCTCATGTATTCCGCAACTTCCTGCAAACGCGCTGCATAGATTCCCGGTGTCTGCCCTTCGGCGCCATCCACTACCTTGGTTTCCATAGCATTATAAATGTCATTCCAGGGCAGCCCCGTGGGTTTCGCGCCAAGCGCTTCAATCATTTTGTTATAGAGAGGAGTGCCTGGGGAACGGATTCGCAGACCGGACAGATCTGCAACTTTTGTAACTTCTTTATTGGTGATAAAGTTTCTGGAACCTTGCCACCAGTTAAAGGTGAGAATTTTGTAGCCTTCTTTTTTATTCAGATCATCATACATTTTTTGCGCAATATCAGAGGAAATTACTTTTTTGCCGTCCTCATAACTTTCGTAGATGTATGGCGCATTTAAAATAGCCAATTCCGGAACAGAACCAGAGAAGCGGGAAGCATCACTGATACATCCAACATTGGAGCCGGTTTTAATCTGTTCGAGCAGATCAGGTGTATCACCCAATTGATTGGAATGGTAAACCTCGACTTGTACTCCCCCATTGGTTCCCGCCTCTACAATTTCTTTATATTTATATAAACCTATTGTAACGGGATCTTTATCACCTTGAACATATCCCAATTTGATGGTATAAACTTTATCCGGCTTTTCCGCGCTTTCCACTGAATCTCCAGAGGCTTTTGGAGATTCGGCCTGAGCCTGAGGAGCTGCATTTTGGTTTCCGCCGCCACATGCGCTAGTTGTAAACAGTAAAATTGCCGCTAATAAGAATCCTCCCAGTTTTTTCATTGCCTTCTTTTTCATTTCTTCTGCTCCTTTTAATTTAGTAGTAGTTATTAAAGCCCCTCTCCAAGGGCAAAAATCACATTTTAAGAAGGTTAATGTTTTGAAAACGCTTTCTAATTTATTTAATCAAAACTATATCATATGGATTTATTTTTGTCAATATATCATATTAATAATTTACTTTTAATTATATTATTATATTAATTATCCATATAAATTTCAAAGCGCTTTCAATTTTACCGAAATATTCTTCACTTCACTGGCAAAATCAGGGGTTAATTGGAAAAACAGAAGCCCCGGACAGGAATTCCTGTCCGGGGCTTCTGTTACATTTTGGGAGATTGCCGACCGGTGTGATCAATGGTATACGGCGCGGGGTATATAAGTTCTCCAACCGTGACAAAATGGTAACCCCGTGTCGTGAGCTGGTCGAGTGTTTGTGCCAGCGCGGCGGGGGTGTTTGCCTTGCCTGCGTGCCAAAGCATGATATCCCCCGGGGCGGCCCGGCCGCATACCTTTTCCACCATCTCTTCCACTGGCGGTGTCTTCCAGTCAACCGAATCGTTGGACCATTGAATAGCCTCCCAGCCAAGGGCACGCGCAGTCGAGATCACCATATCGTTATATGCACCGGACGGAGCCCGGAAGAGATGCAGCTTCTGTCCGGTCGTTTCCTCAATGATCCGTTTTGAATCGTCAAGCTCCTTTACGATCTCCTCCCGGCCAAGCTTCGTCATATCGGGATGGGT